>SWBY01009819.1_pt2 | contig 55047 bp, 45 predicted proteins | sample 4693071 | NCBI WGS metagenome assembly SWBY01 (sample SAMN10267273, study PRJNA491770) | bioreactor metagenome | isolation source: DHS bioreactor inoculated with marine methane seep sediment | place: Japan: Omine Ridge, Nankai Trough | collected 2006-05-06 | reverse complement strand
TGATCCCCTTGCGCCCTCATCCGATTTTGTCAGCATTCGGATGGCCGAACCAAATACTAACAACGCATCATAACTAATTACCGGCATCCCAATACTGCAAAACCGTCTCTCCCGGGGGGAGATAATCCTGAATTCACTAATTCTGCGATGGTTTCAGGGGTTTCCGGATACGAAAATTTTCGGGGAGGGTTAAAGTGCACTGAAAAATGTGGTAAAATATTGATTGATATGAAACGAATGGTGACAGAAGAAAAACAGGGTAATATGCGGGACCGGAATTGCGTGGCGGTGGTGCCGGCTGCGGGGCGTTCCCGAAGAATGGGTCAGTTCAAACCGCTGCTGCCATGGCCTCCAGGGACAAAAGACAACGGCTGTGTCATCGAATCCACCGTGAAAACCCTTCTCCAGGCAGGTCTGACCCGTGTTGTTGTGGTTGTGGGACATCGTGGTGAAGAGATTGCCCGTCGCCTGGCCCGGTTTTCCGTGACGGTACTGACTAATTCCCACCCGGATGCTCCCATGAGTTCATCCATACGGATTGCCATGGCCGTTGTACCGGTCGGCGCCGGGGTCATGGTGCTTCCCGGTGATCATCCCGGCGTGAGTGTGGAAACGGTTCACGCACTCATGACCAGCGCAGCAGCCTGTCCGGACAGCATCATCATCCCGGTATACAAGGGACGACGGGGTCATCCCGCTTATTTCCCGCCATCTGTCCGGGCACATATGGAAAACCCGGACCCGGATGAAGGTTTGCGTTTTCTGACCCGTGGGGCAGTCTGTCCGGTGCGGGAAATTCCCCGGAATGATCCCGGAATCCGGCTTAACCTGGATACTCCGGCGGATTATAACATGCGCTTTTCCGGTGGATCTGATAATGAAAAATAGCCGGTCTGAGAGATCGGGCAGGGAGGATATATGGAAAAAATACTCACGGGAAAAATGGAAAAAGTAGTTGGGAAATCCGTTATCCGGCCGGATGCCGGTGAAAAGGTGCTGGGACGGTCGAAATATGCCGCTGATTACACACCTCCGGGAATGCTCCACGCTGTCACAGTTCGAGCGCCCTGGGCGTTTTTGGAAAATCTCAGGGTTGACGTCAGTCGGGCCAGGACCTTTCCCGGTGTGGCCTGTGTTGCTGTAGCCGCAGATATTCCGGGAACAAATATCGTGCCCCTTGTTTTTCAGGATCAACCGTTTCTCGCGGAAACCCGAGCGCTTTTTCACGGGGAAGCCGTGGCGGTTGTGGCGGCAGAGACGCTTTTTGAGGCATTGAATGCTGCTGACACCGTGGACGTAACCGGCACTCAATCCACACCGTGTATCGATCCTGAATCCGCACTAAAACCGGATGCACCCCGTTTGCATGGTGAGGACAATATATTCAAATCCTACGATATTCGCCGGGGAGATCTTGAAGCCGCTTTTCGAAGATCCGATGTCGTTGTGGATCGGGAATACCGGACACCTCATCAGGAACACGCCTATCTGGAAACACAGGGAATGCTGGCGGAACCGGATGATACCGGCGGCATTCGCATCACCGGCACCATGCAGTGCCCATTTTATGTTCAGGATGCTGTAGCCGCGATACTGGATCTGCCCAAACATCTTGTCACCGTTGTGCAATGTGCCACAGGTGGTGGATTCGGCGGCAAGGAAGACGTCCCGTCCATCGTGGCAGGACACGCCGCACTCCTGGCATGGAAAACCCGGCGGCCGGTGCGGATGATATACAGCCGGGAAGAAGATATCCGGACCATGAGTAAACGGCACCCGTCCATCTCCCGGATCAGAATTGGCGCTGATTCCAGTGGGAAACTCCTGGCTGCTGACGTGGATTATACGCTCAACGGCGGCGCCTACGCGACACTCTCACCCATCGTTCTCTGGCGCGGCGCTGTCCATGCCGCCGGACCCTACAACTGGGAAGCCGTAAACATTGAATCCCGGGCAGTCGCCACCAATACCGTGCCCAATGGCGCGTTCCGGGGATTTGGACAGCCCCAGGTGACATTTGCCATTGAGTCCGCTTTGGACGAACTTGCGGAATTGCTGGATATGGACCCTCTGGAAATTCGCCGGAAAAACATCATCGGCCTGGGCGATCTCACTGCCACCGGTCATGAAATTGACAGTTCCTGCGGGATGTCCGAAGCCCTTGAACAAGCCGCTGATCGGATCGGATGGACCGAAAAATGGAAGAAAAAACCCGTCACACCACCGTCTAAAAACTCTGATCCCGTGCGAGGTATCGGATGTTCCACCACGTTTTACGGTCTGGGTCTCGGCGCCGGCGGGAAACACCTTGCCCGGGCCGGTGCATTCGTACAGGTGGAAGATGACGGCACCGTCCGCGTCTATATCGGAAATACGGAAATGGGTCAGGGCGCCCGGAGCGTCATCGGCCAGATCGCCGCAGAAACCCTGGATGCCCCATTTGAAAGCGTCTACGTCGGCCGGGCAGACACATCCCGGGTACCGGATTCAGGCCCCACAGTCGCGTCCCGGACAACGGTGATGTCCGGAGGCGCCGTGATGGATGCGTGCCGGAAAATCCGGCGAGCCCTGGTGACGGCGGCAGCCATCCTCCTGGATTGCGATGAATTGGTGATCGAATCCGAAGTGGACCGATTCTTCAACCGGACCATCCCAGGCCAATCTGTTTCGTATACCGATACGGTTAAAAAAGCCAAATTCCTCCGACTGCCACTCACCGCCACCGGATGGTTTGTCAGTCCCGATACGAATTTCGGCGATGACGGGCAGGGGAACGCATACATGACTTATGTCTGGTCTGCCAATATCGTGGAGGTGGAAGTGGATCCCGGTACCCTTGAAACCCGAGTGCTTCATCATGTGGCCGCCCACGACGTCGGCCGGGCCATCAATCCGCGGGAAGTGGCTGCGCAGATCCAGGGTGGCGCCCTCCAGGGATTGGGGTACGCGCTTCAGGAAAACCTGACCCTGGACGGTGAAGGCCGGATTCTCAACGCCGGATTCAGCGGATACCTGCTGCCCACAGCCGCTGATGCGCCATTGATCACACCCATTATTGTGGAAGATCCATTCCGGGAAGGACCTTTTGGCGCTAAAGGGATCGGCGAACCACCCCTCATCGGTGTCGCCCCGGCCGTGGCTAATGCCGTGGATAATGCCCTGGGCGTCCGGGTCAGAAAACTGCCACTCTCTCCGGAACATATCCTGAAATCTCTGATGGAAATGGAATCAGAATCATGAAAAACCTGAAAACATTTCAGTTCACTCTCAATGGCGGCACCGCCATAGTAGAATCACCCCCGGGAGCCTCGCTCCAGGATGTGCTCCGGAGTGCCCTGAACCTGACAGGCACCAAAGACGGCTGCAAAGAAGGTGAGTGCGGTGCATGCACCGTGCTGCTGGACGGTAAAGCCGTGGATTCCTGTCTGATACCCATCTGCCAGGTGGCCGGCCGCACCGTCCTGACCATTGAAGCATTCGACACCGGGGAAAATATGCATGCCCTTCCGGAAGCCATGATAAATGCCGGTGCGGTGCAGTGTGGTTTCTGTACACCCGGTTTCGTTATGTCCGCCGCCGGTCTCCTGACAGAACACCCGATTCCGGCACCGGAACAGATCAGGGAAGCCCTGGAGGGTAATCTCTGCCGTTGCACCGGATATGCCAATATTTTCAAAGCCGTGGAATCAGTGGCCGGCCAATTTCAGCTTCCGGAGGGAACACCGGGAAATTACCGCGGCCGACTGGATGAGGCAGACAGCGTTGACGTGATTTCAGTAACGTCCCTGGACCAGTTGAAATCCAGGGTTGAGGAACTTTCCGGTGATATCCGGTTTGTGGCCGGCGGAACGGATCTCATGGTCCAGAAATCCAGCCGTAGACCTCATGGTGATGTATGGGTGGATATTTCCCGGTGTAAAGATCTCGAGGAAATCAGTCTCAATGATGGCAATCTCGTGATTGGCGCACTGGTTACATACCAGAAAATCGCCCGGGATCCCCTGGTGATCAAATATGCCACAGCTCTGGCGGAAGCCGCGGCGCGGGTGGGATCCGAGCAGATCCGCAACCGGGCAACCCTGGCCGGAAACCTGGCAAACGCATCGCCTGTTGGGGACGGTTACCCGCCACTGGCAGCGCAGGGCGCCCGGGTGAGAACGATCACCGGGACCGGACAAAGAGACATTCCCGTGACGGATCTTGCCTCTGGTCCGGGGAAATCGGTCCTGCTTCCCGGTGAATGCATCACGGAAATCAGAATTCCCGTATCTCAATCTCGAAAATCAGGATTTTATAAAACCATGCCAAGACAGGCTCAAGCTCTGGCGAAAGCCTCCGTCGCCATCTGTCTCGATATCAATAACGGCGTAATTACACAGGCCGGAATCGCACTGGGCGCTGTGGGCGCCACGGTTATCCGCGCCCATGACGCAGAATCACAGCTGGTGAACACAAAGATTACTTCAGTCAACCCTGAAGCTGTTGCTTTGGCAGTAGTGAAAGCTGCTCGACCCATTGATGATTTCAGATCATCCATTGATTATCGTTTCAGAATGGTGGAAATGGGCACTCTGAAAATACTGAAAAACCTGTTGGACCAGACGTTCTGAAACGCATCTTTCTATTGATGGGATTTAAAAGCACTTGACAACCAAAGTGCTTTTCAGTAACAAAGAGGAAGAACCGGGATAATTTGCCTGTCGCTTTCGAGTGATACCTACCAAGGCTGTACCAACCTATCTTTTCCTACCAAAACCACCTACCTGACAACTTCCTGTTGTTAATCCCGGTCTGTACCGAGCTTTTTTTCAGGGATAGATCCTTTTGATTCCAATTTTTCGATCCAAAAATCTATTGTACCCCTTGTACCAGGCTAAACTTTGTACTGTCAGGCATCAATATGATCAGTCGAAATAACATTGCCCGAAATGTGCCGCTTCAATGTAAGGCTTTCACTCCCCCCAGTTGATCTCCCAATAATCCAGATCGCCATAAAGGAATGTCACATCAGGATCCGTCACGGCGGCGGCCATGATGATGCCTGTCCCGGAACCGGCATTGGAGGGCCAGGTGAACGGTTCAATGATGGGAACAAGCGTTTCATTTTCTGGAAATGACGGATTTTTGAGGAGATAAGAGTCAAATTCCAGGGTGAATTCCGGTCCCCAGAACAACTCGCCGTATACGTCCAGGACCACCAATAATGGGTATCCGGTGAGGGTCATCCCGGTGTTGTTGCAGAAGACGGCGTTGCAGTAGAAGGGATCGCCGGGTCTGAAATAATGGGCTGGCATGTCCAGGATGACCCCCAGGGTCTCGCAGACGCCGGGATCGGGGTTGAAAAATTCCCAGGTTTCCTGCCCATTGTATCCCCCGTATCCCCCGAACATCACGGTCCGGTTTCGCGTGCTGTCGTACGCCATGCCGGGACCGCCCAAGGGGCGGGGATTATCACCGGCCGGTGTAATTTGATACCAGTCGTATCCGTCCCATTCCCAGGTGTCGTCATGGGGGGGATAAACGGAATCCTCACCCCCGAACATCACGACACGCCGCCGGTTTTCATCATAGACCATCCCGGGACGGGTCCGGTAGGGCGGACGGGATGTGGCCGGTGTTCGCTGTGTCCAGTCCAGACCGTCAAACTCCCAGGTATCGTTGTAGCCCCCGTGCCGGCTGCGACCGCCAAACATCACCACGCGATCCCGGCCGCTGTCATACACCATACCCAGCCAGAACCGGGCAGGGGGACGGGTCAGGGGGTTCAGCAGGGTCCAGGACGCGCCGTCCCAGGACCAGGTCTCGTCACTGACGAACCACTCGAATTCATAAGACCCTTCATACCCGCCAAACAGGATCACCCGGTCCCGGGAAGAATCATAGGCCATGTCGTGACCCCAACGCCCGGAGGGCCGCGGTTCCTCAAAGGGTATTTTCATCCAGTTTCCACCGTCGAACTCCCAGGTATCCCGGAAATACTGGGAACCGTTATAACCCCCGAATAGAACCGTCACACCCCGTGTCATATCGTGGGATAAACCGAAATCATACCGGGCCATGGGGTGATTCGCGGGCTGAATTTCACACCAGTCATCCCCGTCCCATTCCCAGGTATCGGAATACGTGTCTCCATCGTCAATTCCGCCGAACAGGAGCGTCATATTCCGGGATTTGTCATAAACCATGCGGTGATTATACCGGTACTGCGGGCTGGGATGCACCGGCGGGATCAGGGTCCAGTCCGTTCCGTCGTAGGACCAAGTGTCGTTTAATGCATGACCGTAAATATCGCTGCCCCCAAAAAGGATTGTCACATTGTTACTCGCATCATATGCCATGTCGTGACTGCTCCTGGCTGCGGGAAAGTGCGAAGGCATTGTATAATACCAGTCACTACCATCCCATTCGCAGGTAATCGAATCCCAATTCCAATCCATCCCGAACATGACTGTTCTCTGCCGGTTCGAATCATACACTAAAGCATACTTTCCGCCTATTGGCGGGTAAGTAGTGGCAGGTTCCACGATCACCCAGTCATAACCATCCCATTCCCAAGTATTATTTTCCAGGATTCCTCCGAACAACACAGTCTTCTGTCGGAGAGTATCGTACGCCATAGCATGATCATACCTGGGAGACGGGGACGTTGTTGCCGGTACAATTATTTCCCAGTCGTTCCCATCCCATTCCCAAGTATCATCATAGATATCATCACCGTATTTTCCACCGAACATAACAACACGATCCCGTGCAATGTCATATACCATGTTGTGATGGTTTCGTTTGGATGGTGCGTTTTCGCTATATTTTTGCTCCCAATCCATACCATCCCATACCCAGGTCCGGTTATGAGATCCGCCCTCCCAAGCAACTCCTCCAAAAAAAATAGTATATTTCAGACTGCTCATATAGCACATTCCATGCTGACTGTTGTCATCCGGGCTGTTAGTCAGGGGTGATATCAAACTCCATGCAACTCCATCCCATTCCCAGGTTTCAGATGGAACCGTGCTGTTAGAACTACCACCAAATAACATGATTCGTTCCCGGTCAGAATCATATGCCATAGCATGCGCTGCGCGTACACTAATGGGATGTAATCGCTCTTCCCAGTCCATGGCGGCGTGCGTCGGCCACAGGTTTCCACACATGACCAGAATGAGAAGCACCATGAAGGGACAAATCTTTCTCGAAATTCCCGGAAAATGTCTATAAGTAGTGAGAAATCTCATATTTTAATAATAACCGGAACAAGTTGAATATGCAAGATATTATCGTCTTGACAAAAAAAAAAAGCGGCTATATGATAATTTTAAGTGAATCCACAAGAACACATAATGATTTAAAACCGGGAGGATCTTTCATGAAGAAGATAGCGTTGGGTGTGTTGTTTTTCCTGATGGTGTGCTCATTTGCTTTTGCGGACAGCCAATACACGCTTGCAGATGATGAAGACAACTACTACGTCAGTCGAAATAACGATAATCTCTGGTATGTGTTTTCCAAGCATGGTGCGGGGCTGACGCAGGTCTGGTCGGAATCGCCGGTGGAACTCATCTTCGATTTCGGATCGCATCCCTGCTGGTTCATGCTGGTCTATCTTCATCAAAATGCTGAAACCAAGAGATCGCAGACGGAATATTATTATCCCCAGGCGGGAGTAGACAACAATTTTGAGAATTTCGTGATTAATGAAGCTGTTCATGATGATGAAGATCTGCCTTTTACCATGATTGAATACAGTTTTAAGTTTGACCAACCTGAGTTGAGTTCCGGCGAAGATAATACTCTGGTTACCCTATATTATACCATTGGTGATGTTTGGCCCATGGACGGTCTGGCCGTCAATATTGCTGTAACAAACGAAGCGCCTTCCGATGATGAAAATATCAGGCGTCTCATGGAGGTCCATTGTCCATTTGTCAGGTTTCCCAAAATAGGGGTTTCCAGCGGGGATGATGTCCTGACCATGGGTAATTTCCTTTTGAAGGATCCGATAGATAACCTGGCACTGACGGTTGAACCGTGGGCGATATCTGATGGAGGCAGCTGGGTGCAGGCTAATCGCAACTACCCCGATGGGTTTCCGGTCTGGGCATATTATGACAGAGCTGAAAATCCCGGCCGGGGAATATATTTCGCGACTTACAATACGGACCGGGTTGCCTGTCAGAACAACATCTATAAGCATACCGGCGGATACGATGATTGGGAATATATCGGTCCGGAAAGCAATCAACCTTCAGGCGATTTCCAGAACTACGTTTTGTGGGATGTGGTCAGGTATACGGAAGATATTGATGGTGAAATAAATGATTATCCGTCTGATCCCGAATTCTGTACATTTCTCAAATTCTACCCGGGCGGTCTGGATTGGCACAACTCCGCGAAGCGATACCGTGAATCCACGCGAGCCATCGATGAGAATTCCCCCTGCTCAGCGAACTGTGAAGGCGTCTACACTTTTTTCAGTCAGAGAAGCGCCGACATCAATCTCTGGCCGGACTATGGAAATGTCAAGGACAACCCATGGATACCCGACTGGGCTAAATATCACCCTCTCATGGTTTATATCAGCCCCCAGGCAGGGACGTCCGACCACGACATGATGCAGAATGAATTTGGGGTCCTGGACCGGGTCCGGGATTACCAGGTGAGACTGGCGGATTACCTCAATGTATTCAAACATTTAGGAAAAGATACCAATAATCTTCCATTTTCAACATGGATCAGCGAATGGTCGTATGAAGATCCGCCGCCACCGGAATCCACGGTTGCAAGCTATAATGACAAGTACTGGAATCACCCGGAATGGGCCGGGGGGTATATGCCGGTGGATTCATCTCCAGATGATTATGAAACAGGTGTGGATTGGAAGGACAAATTCATTCGGAACAATATCGATGAATTCATCACTGCACTGCAGACACCGATGCCTTCGGAGGCGAAATTCGTGGCCCATATCGGTGGATTCTTGATACACGACGGATATTCAGAAAATCACTTGATGGCAAACAATAGTAAGTTGAGAAGTGAATACTGGCATGTATCGTGGCCTTACAATGCTTACGAAAGATCCAAACTGGTGGATCACCTCATGGGGCCACCAGATCCCAATAATCCTCAACGCCGGATACCCAGATATCAGGGGAATCTCTGGGGTGCCGAACATCCGAACGGTTATCATCTTGATATCCCGTATCTCGGCGGGGTTAATCCCAGGTACAATCCTGCGGACTGGTTCGGTATGGATTTCAATTGCGGGACCATGCCGCAGCCGCTCAATGATCAATTTCCGGAGTACGGACTGGATTATGGATACATTGACAGCGTTATTCACGGGAATGAGCGCTGTCTGAATGCATCCGGTGTCTACACGGCAATCGGCGGATCCGTGCCGTTTCATCCCAACTACGTCGGGTTTAATGGATTGGGTGTGTTTACGGGATTTCAACAGCACTGGCAAACCCTTGACCAACTATATCCAGGCGGCGGCAACACCATTTACGTTGCGGAACGAGAGATTTTAAATCATTTTCGAGACCCGGAGGTTTACGGGGACAAGATTACTCTGAACGAAGGGTTGGGCGACTGTTTTCTGGAATACTATGATGTTGTCCGGCATGAATCCTGGCCGGCGTTCAGATTTGTCGATACCAAGAAAGGCGGGGCCATGAATGTTCCCACCCGGATGCTGATCAATAATCCGGTAGATGATCCTCTGCCGGTGGAATGGGCGCCTATTACCCAAGTCATCGCTCATGATCTGGTCATCCTCCAGGATGGGATGAATGCTTTTGCCCCGGATCTGTACTGGCATCATGAACTGGATGACTGCGGTAAAATACAATGGACCTTTTACGGCGGTAGCGAAGGTGCTTCCAAAGAAGAGAAATGGGCGGCTTACAATGCTGAAATGGCGTATACTTATACCTTCGGTTCAAGAATGGCGCTGATGGATGTGGATGTGGGCACGAATGTACTTGGACATGAGTTAGAACCTGGTGATGATGAGCCTAATATTACTGTAAATCTCTTGGATGAAACAGATGCAAATGATCTTTCAATAGGCTTAGGTACCATCCCATACCTGTTGGACATTCTGGCATCGTACAAAAATATCGGATTTCCTTCACGATCGGACAAATTGGCGGAAGCGCTCTTTTTCGGCAGGCTATTGAAGACTCCCGGGTTCAGTCAGTGCAGTCTCGCTGACTTATTCACCATCAACCTGAAATATGATCTGAATTCGTCCAATCATGATGGATGCGGCACAAATCATTTTGATCTCAATGTGAATTCCCCGTCGGTTCTGCACAGTTACTGGAAATTTAATATCGACGATCCGGAAAATCCGGATGACGATCGACTGGCCCTAGTGTTCAGTAATTTCACAAAGAATGCTTTCTGGGTAACTACAAATGAGATTTTCCTGCCCAAAAACTTCCCGATCGAACCGGGGAAGGTTTACCGATGGTATGATTATGAGAGGTCGCAGCCTTCCGGCAGTTTTTTAACCATGAACGAGATAGATGATCCGGCACATTTCGTTATTCATAAACAGATCCTGCAGTTTTCCTCCAAAGCGATCGGCATCATCCGAACTGACCCGGCGCTTCCTCTGGGTCCCTATGCCATGATTGATAACGACGATAATCTTGACCTGATTATTCACGACGGTGTACCCGGCAATCTGTCGGTGGTGTTCGGGGACGGTTCTCTGGACTACCCGCCGGGCAGTGCGGTGTTGGTTGCCGGAAGTGTCTATGATTTCGATGCCGGATATTTCACCGGACGGGAAGCGTATGATCTTGTTTATATCACAAACAAATCGGTTGTTATCGTTTCTGTAGATGAGACCGGTCAACTCACGTATCACACCACGGCGCTGCAAAGCCGGATCTGGGCGAACACGCTGGCGCCCGGGGATATCAACGGCGACGGAATCCTTGATGTTGTTGTAGGAACATCTGTTGGTTGTCAGATTTTCACCAACACAGGCACAGGCGATCTGACACTTCACACCGTGTTGGGGTCGCAGAACACCAAAGCGTTGGCGTTGGGCGATCTGGATGCGGACGGTACGCCGGAAATCGTTACCGGTACGCCCAGTGGTGAGAATACACTCTGGTCCAATGACGGCACCGGGAATTACACGGATTCCGGTCAACTCATTGATGCTTCCAACGACGGCGGAATCTATATCGAAGATGTCAATGAGGACGATTGCCCGGATATTGTCATGGTGGATTCATCAGGAAACGAAACCGTGTATTATAACGATTGTTACGGGTATTTTTCAGACATTCCACCAACCCCGAGTCCATCTCCGACACCCTCTTTCACGCCAACACCGGGACCGACCGGTACACCGGATTTGAGTACACCCACACCTCTTCCAACTGAGACGCCCTATCCCGGACCGGATTTCTATGTGGATGTAAATTCCGGTAATGATTCCACAGGTGACGGAAGTCCGGAAACCCCTTGGCAGACAGTCACTTATGCGATATCTGCAGTCCATGGTTCACCCTTCAATCCCATGACCATTCATCTGTCCGAGGGTGTCTACGATGAAGGCCAGATCATTACGGATCCCTGGGAATCCATCTGCGGTGAAGGTGCTGATCTTACAACATTATCATCCAACGCAGCCTGGGGTACGATTCTCACCAATGCGGGCACAACGCTGGAAAATGTGAGTGTGATAAACGGTGTGTCCGATGCTGTAAATCTCCGATTCGACTCGGTTGTCCGGCACTGTACGGTGACCAGCGGATCCGTGGCGGTTTATGTCAGTCAGGCCACAAATCCCATTTTCGAGGCGAATACGATTATCCTGAACGAGAACCATACCGGAATAGAATGCTGGGATGCCGCTGACCTGCTTGTCATCGACAATATCATCGTTGGTAACGGCGTGCATGGAATCCTGGTTCAAAACAACTCAGGTATCGATATTTTCAATAATATTATTTCCAACAACGTTCAGAACGGAATTACTTCCCAATCAACCGGAAACGTCAGTATCTCCTTCAACACCATTTACACCAATGGTTCCGACGGTATTCAATGTGTTCTGGGCACACCTTACATCGCCAACAATATCATCGCGGTGAACGGGCATTACGGGATCAACTGTACACCCGATGCCGATCCGTGGCTGGAATACAACAATATCTGGGGTAATCTGATTGCCGATTATAACGGTTGTGTTCCCGGATCAGGTGACATTTCTGCGGATCCCCTGTTCGTGACAGGTCCGCAGGGTGATTTTTACCTGAGTCAAATTGCGGCAGGCCAGTCATTTGACAGCCTGTGTGTAAGCGCCGGAGATCCTGTTGAACTTCCGTTTGGTACGACACGAACAGACCATGAACCGGACGTCGGTATGGTGGATATCGGATATCATTATATGCCTTGAACTAATGAATCCAAACACCCGTACATAAAAAAAGACCCTCAACATATGTTATTGAGGATCCACTCAAAAAATTGATTTGTTAGATTAAAAGTAATCTGTTGAAGATCAAATTATCAGGATAATTCGGCTTCCAGGCTATCGAGAGGTAAAAGCTCTGCATCATCATCAGTATCGATAAAATCAGCGTCATTGGTTTCAATCTCAACTTCAACAGGTTTTGTCATTTTAAATTTGGATTTCTGATTCTCAACTGTGGTGCAACCACATTTTGGGCATTGGACATTCCGTCGGATCAGATCATAGTATTTCGCATTGCATTCCGCACAAATTCGTTTTATCCCCAGTTTTTCTTTCTGCATCATGGTCTCAATCCCTCCTCATTACTGAATCATCTGCAGCCACGCGCATGGCCATTGATTATTGGGCGCTATATATATAAAGAAATAAATCTGAATTTCAAGCTAATTTTTTTGTGCGGTCGCGCATGACCTGACCCTGACCCATGCCACCGTAAGATAATGATCCGGTTTCCACCCGGAATATGGTATGAATTGTTTTGGTCGTTTTCTCCCCGATGTCGGATTACGGAGGAAGGATTGCTTGAATAAACGGAGACTGATATTCCATGAGAATCTTATGCAGACCCGGTGAAATGATGCTGAAAAGCCGGCCGGTACGGCAGCAATTTTCACGACAGCTTCGAACGAATATGTTTGACGCGTTAAAACCGGTTTTTCCCGAAGGAGCCGCTGAATACCGGATAAGTTATCGCCGGGTCCAGGCCAATATATTTATTGAGACGGATCATCCGGATGCGCTTGAGATCGCCCGGCGTGTGTTTGGAATCGTTTCGGTAGCCCAGGTGCATTCCCAAAGCGTGACCGGTATGGACCAGATCGTCGCATTCGCCAAATCGTTTTTCAAGGATCTGGTCCCGGGAAAACGTTATGCCGTCCGGTGCCGGCGTGTCGGTGAACATCCCTTTACATCACTGGATGTGGAACGGACCCTGGGTGCAGCACTTATCCACGGCGCCCGGGTAGATCTGACACATCCCGATATTGTCTGCCGAGTAAATATCGTGGATGATGCCGTGGACGTCTTCACTGATTCCCAGGCCGGGGCCGGAGGATTGCCCCTGGGCACTCAGGGCCGGGCCGTATGCCTGATCTCCGGCGGGATCGATTCCCCGGTCGCAGCCTGGTACGCGATGAAACGTGGATTGCACGTGGATTATCTCTTCTGTAACCTCGGTGGCGATCATCAATTGTGGGGACCCAAAACGACGGCTCGATACCTGGCACGGAACTGGAGTTACGGGTACAAACCGGCCTTTTATACCGTTGATTTCACTGAGTTGCTGGCGGCGTTTACAGACCTGGATCACCGGTACCGGAATATTCTTCTGAAACGATACTTTTACCGCGCGGCAGACCGACTGGCATCACGAATCGGCGCTGATGGCATTATCACCGGGGAAGCACTGGGACAGGTATCATCTCAAACACTTTCCAACCTGCGCACCATCACTGAAGTAACCGACCGACTGGTGATGCGTCCCCTGATTGCCATGGACAAAACCGCCATTATTGCTGATGCCCGGAAAATCGGCACTCTGGAAGCATCAGAAAAAGTACCGGAATACTGTAATGTTGCCGTTCGAAAACCCCGGACAAAATCGAATCCGGAAGCCCTTCGCAAACTGGAGGAATCCATTTCAGAAAAAATTCTGGACCGTGCCTTTGCACAGCTGAAAAAAGAAGATCTCCGAACCATGAGTGCACCGGATCACACGCGCGTGTATTCACTCAAAACAAAACCTTCCCATTCCCGGCTTATCTGGATTCGGGGTGAAGGAGACCAGCAACCGGTCCCGGAAACCGTTGATGACATCATTAATCAGACGGAAATCCGGAGCAGGTTGAAAAAGATGGATCTCACCGGTATCATTTTGGTGGGGTGTGAACGAGGTTTACTTTCCCGCGATGTTGTCTCCTACCTGAGAGATCGCGGTACAGAGGCTTATATGTTGACCGGGTGAATGGTTTTTTTCTGAGTATCCAAATTCACGAATTTTCCGGAGCTCCGTCATTAATTCAAGCATAGAGAGGGTTTTTATTGTGGAATCAGGATTTAACCTGGTAAAATTTGGTCATCGTATAACACACCTCAGGGAAAAACGGGGATATACACCCTTTGAGCTTTCCGCTGAATCTGAAGTGGAACAGGGAATCATTGAGGCTTTCGAAGAGGGAAAACTGGCGCCTCGAATGGAACATATCCGTGCCCTGGCTGAAACCCTTGCCGTCTCCGAAGAATTTCTTCTGGGTCTGGGAGATTCCCCTGAACGATCCCAGGAGATCATTGTTCCTGAATCCATGACGGATATAGACCAACTGGAACTTCTGGAGATGGTGTTGAAAAATGAAACGGGCTGGCATGCCCGGGGATTTATCGCTCCCACAGAACTGGAAAAAGCCGCCATCCGGGATGGGTTTACCTTCCGGATCGGTCCCCCCCGGGAACTGATCGAGTTTTACTGGGATGTTCTGCCGTTTCTCCTGTCACGGATTCGATTACTTAACCTTCTTTCACATTCCACCATCGAGACATAATCCATGCCCGATGACAACTCAGGAAAAATTACCCGGATTGTGGATTCACTCTGTTCCGATATAAATGGGATGGAACGTCAGATTCAGTACAAGAGCGTACACCACATGGCCCCAAACCGGGATGCCGTAGTGGAAATGATGGAAACGATCCGCTCCGTTCTGTTTCCCAGTTATTTTGGAAAACGGGATTTTACGCCGGAAACGGTCCGATTCCATATCGGCTCCGCACTGGAACATATCCAGAAACTCATGAAAAATCAGATAGAACGCGGGTTCTGTTTTACCTGTGAAGATGATTTTACTCGATGTAAAGATACCAATTGCCGACAGAATTACGCTGAGCTTACCTCAATTTTTCTGGAAAAATTGCCGAAAATCCGTCAACTCCTCACCACTGATGTGGAAGCAGCCTACCTGGGCGATCCCGCAGCCACCAGCCCTGATGAAGCCATCTTCTGTTATCCCGGCATGTTTGCCATTACCAATTACCGGGTGGCACATGAGTTGTATCGTCTGGAGGTCCCGTTAATTCCCCGGATAATTACAGAACACGCCCACAGCAAAACCGGGATCGATATTCATCCCGGTGCACGGATCGGCACGGGCTTCTTTATTGATCATGGCACCGGTGTGGTCATCGGTGAAACAACCATCATCGGCAATCGGGTCCGTCTTTATCAGGGCGTAACCCTGGGTGCGAAAAGTTTCCCCCTGGATACAGAGGGCAATCCCATCAAGGGAATCGAACGACATCCTGTTGTGGAGGATGACGTGGTGATCTACTCAGGCGCAACCATTCTGGGCCGGGTCACCATCGGAAAGGGCTCTGAAATCGGCGGTAATGTGTGGCTCACCCGGGACGTACCGGCTGGAAGCCGAATCGTGCAGCGGCAATCCCGACTCTTCGGGTTCAACGGCGAAACCACAAAACCATGATTGTCACCATTACATTCAATGGTCCCATGAAACGGCCCTGGCCGAATCTTACAAAAGACGTGAATCTGGATCGGGAAATGACGGTGGAGGATATGCTCACAACCTGGGATTACTCCGATACGGATATCGACTTTCTCCAGATCACCATAAACGGTGTAAAAGCAGATCGATACGCACTGCTGACAGATGGAGATCAAATGGAACTGTTTCTGGTGGTTGGCGGCGGCTGATCACCATTTTCTCCTATCACAGGAATACATATGACCGATAAAATCACATCACTGGAATCACTTCGTCAGACCATCGGCGGTTACCGCGCCGCCCGTATCATTCAGGTCGCCGGGAAACTGCGTCTGTTCGATTCACTGAAACAGGACGGGACGGCGGAAGACGTTGCCGCTGAAAAGGCACTCAGTGTCCGGGGCACCAGTATACTTCTCGATGCCCTGACCGCACTGGGTCTCCTGGAAAAAGACAGCGAAAACCGATATCGCAACACCTCCCTTGCCGGGGAATATCTCATCACTGGTTCACCCATAAAACTCCTCAATTCCATCGACCATTCTGAACAGATATACCGAAGATGGGCGCTGATGGAGCAATCCGTGAAGACCGGTACAGCCGTTAAACATGATATGCCGAAGTTCTCCGAGGATCAGAACGCCAACCGGATCTTCATCCGGGCCATGCATGCACATGGTTATCGCCGGGGCAAACAGATCGCCGCGGCACTGGATATAACAGATGTCCGAACCGTGGTGGACATCGGTGGCGGCGCAGGATCATATCTCATTGCCCTGGCCGAGAAAGATCCCGATATTCAGGGAATCCTCGTCGACCTGAAACTCACCCTGAACACGGCCAATGAGATTATTCGTGAGTTTGGATTTGAAGATCGGATCGAATTGCGGGAAATGGATATATTTTCAGGAAATTTACCCTTTGCGGAAAATGCGGATCTGGTGATTCTGTCCAATATTATTCATATCGAGAGTGCTGAAACGAATATTCACATGCTCAAACGCATCCGTCGATCCCTGAAGGATCACGGCCGGCTGATTTTACAGGATTTTATCCTGGATCCAACAGGAACGGAACCCCTGGACTACGCTCTGTTCTCTATAAATATGCTGGTCTCCACAGAACGAGGCCGATCCTGGAAATCCGCGGACATCCGGCAATGGCTTGATACGGCCGGATTTGGCTCCATTACGGAAATTCACGCCGGCACCGATTCCAATGTCTGGGAGATTCGATGTCGTCCCTGACAGTGATTCTCCCGGCCGCCGGGGAAGGAAAACGGCTGGGACTCCCTTTCCCCAAAGAGTTGTATGAGGTCCTTCCGGGGAGAGCGCTCATTGATTTTTCTCTGGACCATATTCAGACATTCTTCAATTCCGGTATGGGGCAGAAAATCGAACTCAAAGTGGCGGTGGTTATATGCGACGGTAAGGAAGCCATCGTGGATCATGTCCGGACCGCTCTTCCGAATATTCCTGTCAAAACCTGTTATTTCGATACAAAATACGATGAATGGCCCGGTTCCGTATTATCCGCTGGAGATCAGTTTTCATCGCGCAATATTGTTCTGCTGCCGGATTCATACCTTGAGGTCTCAAAAGTTTCCCCGTGGCTATACCCCGATGGCGCCACTCTTATTTCCCGGACAATGGAAAGCCTGGAAACTCGGCAGGTTGTTTTCGGTGTTCACCCCACAACGGATCCGGAAGTTCTGACCCGACTGGGTGCTGTTCGATATAATGAGTCCATGGAGATCACACATTTTCAGGATAAACCGCATCGTGAACTGGAGCGGTATAACGGTATCTGGAGTTTCTACGGATTCCGTCAATCCGCCGCACAACCCCTCTATGAATTCCTGATCCGGTCCGTCAATCACGAGTCCGTGAGTATCGACATCCAGCCGTTTCACCCCGCCGGTGTTGTCCCGGTGGCTGCCTACCGCGATCTGGGGGAGTGGACCGCTATCCACGCATTTAAACAAACCCGCAAGTAAAGATCCGGGTTCAAAGAACCCGGCTTTGAATTCATGCCACAAGCATGGGAATGAAGTTTCCCGATTGGAATATTGGAAGCATGGAAAATTGGAATATTGTTTCAATTACCGAAAACACCTTCCATTCTTCCACTGTTCCAGTATTCCTGCATTCCATTGCATCAGGTTCCGACAAAGCCTCCTATCTCTGACCTGGCCCTGAGGACCAGGTTTTCCATTTTCAAAAAAACTCGACAGTTGAAAGTTTGGCTTCTAAGATGAGTTCCTGAAAGTTGGCCATTATACCCTCCGGAAAACAATGAGGATTTAATCATGACCAAGCAGGAAAAAATCAAAAATTTGCCTCTATTCAAAGAACTCTCAGAAAAACACCAGACAGCGCTGTCGGCGGTAACCCATCTGAAAACCTTTTCCCGGCAGCAGAGTATTTTTTCTGAAGGCGATCCCGGCAATGGGTTCTATGTGATTGTTTCGGGAAAAGCGAAAATCTTCAAGATTTCTCCTGATGGGAAAGAACAGATTTTACATATTTTTTCCACCGGGGACACTCTGGGAGAAGCCATGGCTTTTCTGGACCGGCCGTACCCGGCCTTTGCTGAAGCACTCGAAACGACGGAAACATTGTATGTGCCCCGGTCCGGATTTCTGCAAATCGTTCATGCATATCCGGAAATCGCCATGAGTATGCTGGCGATCCTCTCCCAGCGGCTTCACCGGTTCACTCTGTTAATTGATGATCTTTCCCTGAAAGAGGTTCCGGCACGGCTGGCCCGGTATATTTTGCATCATACGGACCAGTCCGAAGATTCATCCCGGCTGGACCTGGATATCTCCAAAAATCAACTGGCATCCATCATCGGGACCATTCCTGAAACACTCTCCCGGGCATTCCGTAAAATGAGTAATGCAGGGATCATAAAAACAGGCGGTTCCAGTATTGAAATCAAAGACCGGAACCGCCTGGAAGAACTCTCATGGAGCGGTAAAATATAGGACGATAATCTCGCCCTGCCCCCTGTTAACTATCAGATCGGCCAAGATACGTTTCCTGCTCCCAGCCCAGCATGGATTCCCGCTGTTCTTTCGTTAGTCCTTCTGTCCAGCGATGGTATTTTTCCCAGTCTTTCCCATCGGGTCCACGGAGGGTCTGATCGATAAACTGATTTACCTTATCAAGTTTTCCCTTGTGTTCCGCCAACTCCCGTGCCAGAGGCAGGAAATGTGTATAGAAATTCCGGGTCAATTCGTAGAAACCATGCCACTGCACATAATCCGGCCCCATCATAGCAGCGCCATGACGTGCCCGGCGGCCTTCGTGATGCCAGAGCTCGAAATAGACGTAATCCATTTCCTCGTTCATGGGAATCCCATCAATGATGTTTTCGGATTTCAGATAGTTATAGATTGTAGTGGAGGGTATGCCGTACTTGTTATTGTAAAGCTCGACAGCCTGATCAAACTGCACGTAGAAATTAGCCACCCATTCATTGGAGTGACAGGCGGTGCAGACCTGTTTCATATCATCCCGCCGGCCCTCAGGATCTTTGAGGATCTGTTTGCCGTCAGCATCGACGATTCCCTTGGGTTTCACCGAAACTTTTGGCCGGAGCGTCCATGAAATTCGTGCACCTACATCATGGGTAAGTTCCAGTTTGGGATAATTCCCATGTGGCGCTACCGGACCGATATGGCATGTGGCGCATGTGGGAGCCTGGGAATAATCATCGCCCAGAACCCATTTACCACCGGGGAGATCCATATTCATGTCATGTTGGTTTTTCGCGAAAGCGATGCCATGTTTGGATTCGGTAAAGATCTCGATCTGTGGATGATCCGGACCCATGTGGCATTTACCACACACTTCCGGTCGTCTTGCCAGTTCAGCCGAGAATTCATGTCGGGAGTGACACGCGGAGCATGAGCCCCATGATCCATCGGTGTTTATCCTGCCAATACCGGTATTGGGCCAGGAATCCGGGGTATAGAGCACCGGTTTGTTATCACCCGGCGCTTCTGCCACACGGACAACACTGCCGTGGCACTGCTGACAGCCGTTATTGGCTGCAGCCGGACCCTCGGCAAACCGACCCAGGAAGTTATCAACAGACCCGATAAACTGAGAAGCGGAGGCATGGCGGGAATTGTAAAACTCCTCATACTCCCTCTCATGGCAAAGCGCACAGGTCCGGGCTGATACGTTGGTGACAATCTCAGCCCCTTCATGTTTCCATATATCCGGGCGAACTTTTGCTTTCCCGTTTTCAGAGACCAGTTCAGTCGTTTTCAGATCAGTGGACTTATCCCAGTTGACTTTCACGACATATCTTGGATTAAAAAGATCGTCCACGGTTCCGGTTTCAGGCAGTCCGTGGCAATCCATACACCCCACACCCTGAGACGCATGAATACTGGCTTCCCAGTGAGCCACAATCCCGGGATCGTTTCCGGGACCGCCATCTTTATTCACTGATCCATGACACTTCACGCATCCGGCGGATTCCGGTTTAATAATGATTTGATGATCCACCAGCAGATGTGCCTTTTCTGTGTAAACAACAAAACTCAGAACAAGAACGATTGCGATGGACAGCACGCCTATTAAAATATGTTTCGCATTTAAACTCATAATACCCCCTAAAAAGATGCCTCGATTATGGACCACGCCAGGTAAAAACCGAGAACGACGACACCCAGTAATGCACTCAGTTCAAAACGGTTCTTAAACACCGCTTTATCGATCTTCTGAAAGATGTAATGGTCAAATATGGGCCAGAAAAACAGCAGGACCCCAAGTAATCCCATCATGACAACACCCATTTGTCCCGGAATCAGTTTCAGAAGATGAAACTGCGCGTAGAAATACCATTCCGGTTTAATATGTTCCGGTGTCATCGTGGGATCGCTGGGTGGACCCATCTGGGCGGGTATAGCCAGAGCCAGCAGTGCGATCACCAGAAACAGGAAGAGAAAGACCGCAATTTCACTGACCATGTGATCCGGATAGAAGTGGTATGCTCCCTTTTCCCGAACCTCTTTTTCTTCTGCCTCCTCATCTGCTTTGCTACCCGGTTTATGCATCCCGAAAAGGCGGATAAAGAAAATATGCACCAGGACAAACAGCATAAGACCGGCAGGCAGGATCTGAACATGAAGTGCATACATACGGCTCAACGTCGCGGAATTGATATCATTCCCGGCCAGGAAGAAGTTTTTCAGGTTGGGTCCGACAATGGGAATGTAAGAGATAATATTGGATGTGACGGTGATAGCCCAGTAACTGAGTTGTTCATATACCAGTGAATATCCTGTAAAACCGAGACCCAGTGTCAATCCAAAAAGAACCACACCCGCCATCCAGGCACCCCACCGGAAACCCCTGAATGCCCCGGTAAAAAATACCCGGAGCATATGCAGATAGAGAAAGACAACCATGAAGGTTGCCCCCCACTGGTGCAGGGATCGCAGGAAATTTCCAAACCGGGCATGCTCCGTGATAAACGCCACCGATTGATAGGCGGTCGTCGGTTCAGCACGGTAATATACGGCCAGCAGCAGTCCGGTTATTGCCTGAAGCCCAAAGAGCAGTCCAACGATTCCTCCCCAGCACCACCACCATCGTTTTGCGGAATGCGGGAGACTTTCGTTGACCTGTTCATACAGACCTTCGATGTCTATGGGGATGGCTTTTAGCCAGTTGCGACTATTTGTTTTTTCCATTCCATTCCCCTTTACGTGTACTGAACGAAAACTTTCCCATCACGTACTTCGATGGGGTATCTGTCCAGCGGTCTTTGCGGTGGCCCGGAAATAACATTGCCCTCCATATCAAAAAATCCCTGGTGACAGGGACATTCAAAATGGGCTTTCTTTTCCCGGTAGAATACGTTGCATCCCAGATGCGTACAGATCGTACTGATGGCCATCAAACTACCAGTACTCTGTCTCATCAGAAGAACCGTCCGACCCTTCGGATCTTTGATCTCTTTCATGCCGCTCCGTATCTCGGATTCCAGGCAAACAAATGTTGCCGGCGGTTTCTTCCGCCGAATGGGATATAGAAATCCCCCGGCCAGAAACACTGCAAATCCTCCCAGAACGGAGACGCATACTGTGGCGAATTTATTTAAAAACATCCGCCGATTGATACGACTATCATTCACAGACAACCTCCCCTTTGAAAAAATAATTAAACAAAGCTACTGCTATAAACAAAATCCCGTTCGCAAGTTATCTAAACATTCTGATAGATTCCTTGACCTAAGTCAAAACCAGACAGAAATTATAAAAAAAAGCTTCTGCCTGACAAGACAGAAGCTTTTATATTCAAATATTAAGATTTATGCACCGGCCATCATGGCTTCCACATCGGCGGCAACTTCACCGGTGGGTTTGATATCGAAGTTTTCCACCAGAACTTTCACCACGTTGGGGGAAAGGAATGCCGGAAGCGTCGGTCCCAGGCGAATACCCTTCACACCCAGGAAAAGGAGTGCCAGAAGGACGGTTACAGCTTTCTGTTCATACCAGGCAATATCGAAAGAAATCGGCAGATCATTGATATCATCCAGACCAAATACTTCCTTGAGTTTCAGTGCGATCACTGCCAGGGAGTATGAATCATTGCACTGACCGGCATCCAGCACACGGGGAATTCCACCGATATCGCCGAGAGGCAGCTTGTTGTACCGGTATTTGGCACATCCTGCCGTCAGAATGATGGCATCTTCCGGTAACGCGTTGGCAACATCTGTGAAATACTCACGGCCTTTCTGCCGTCCATCACATCCCGCCATAACAATAAATCGCTTCACAGCACCGGTCTTCACGGCATCCACAACCTTGTCAGCCAGCGCCATAACCTGATTGTGAGCGAACCCGCCAACAATCTCACCGGTTTCAATCTCAGTGGGAGGTGCACAGGTCTTTGCCAGAGCGATCACCTCGGAAAAATCCTTCGGTTCACCACCGGAAATGTGTTTGACTCCGGGATAACCCGCTGAACCCGTGGTGAAAATCCGATTTTTATAGGAATCCTTCACCGGTGTGATGCAATTGGTGGTCATGAGAATAGGACCATTGAACGTTTCAAATTCTTTACTCTGATTATACCATGCGCTGCCATAGTTCCCGAAAAAGTGACCATACTTCTTAAATGCCGGGTAGTAGTTCGCCGGAAGCATCTCACTGTGAGTATAGACATCCACTCCACTGTTTTCCGTCTGTTTGAGCAATTCAGCCATATCCTTGAGATCATGACCGGAAATCAGAATACCCGGTCGGGTTCCGACACCGATATTCACTTTGGTGAGTTCCGGATGACCATACGCACCGGTATTGGCCGCATCCAGAAGTGCCATGGTTTCAACGGCGGTTTCACCGGCTTTCATTACAAAACCCACCATCTCATCTACTGAATATGAACGGGTGGTTGAAGCCAGAGCTTCCACAATAAAACTGTAAATATTATTGCTTTGATGACCCAGAACTTCTGCATGTTCCGCATAGGCGGCAATGCCCTTGAGACCATATACAAGAAGTTCACGCAATGACCGGACATCTTCATTTTCTGTTGATAATACACCCACTTTTGCTGCAATCCCAGCATACTCACCCGGCGTTCCCGTCCAGGTAGCCGCATAGGGCAGATCACCTGACATACCCGCTTTCGCCGCGAGTTCATCACGGATTTTCAGGGCATTCTGAATCTCACCTGTGATTCGATCATTATCAAAATTTGCGTTGGTAATCGTGACAAACAGTCCCTGGCACAGAAACTGTCCTACCGCCGGGTCTACCGGGCTATCGGAATATACTTTCTCCGCATACACGGCAATCCCTTTAAGCGTGTGGATCAGAAGATCCTGGAGATTTGCGGTATCTTCCTTCTTACCGCACATTCCCGCGACATTGCATCCTACGTTCTTTGCCGCTTCCTGGCACTGAAAACAAAACATACTCATTATATCCTCCTGATGTTAAAAATTAACGAGATAATTCGTTACTTTCGATCACGAACTTAATCTTATCGACAGGATTCCACATTGACTTAAATCAATCCCATTGACATTTCTGACCCGGTCAACAAAAATAATATCTCCTTTGCTCATATATTTGACTTTATGTTGGATTCTCATTAACGTCAAATCGAACCCTTTTTGTCGGGTTTAAATGTCGGGTGCCGGAAAACGGATACCCGGGAAAACAGAGGATACAAACAGACACATGGAATATTTAGTCAGCATTACCTGGGGGTTCTGGGAAGTTTTAAGTGAGATGTCTCCATATCTCATTTTCGGATTTCTCGTCGCCGGGATTCTCAGTATATTTATCTCGCAAGAAGTCATTGAACGTCATCTGGGCGGGAATCGTCGCTGGGCGGTATTTAAGGCGGCGATTCTGGGTGTACCGCTGCCGTTGTGTTCCTGTGGTGTAATCCCGGTGGCCGCATCCTTGCGCCGTCATGGTGCCGGGAAAGCCGCCACCAGTTCATTTTTACTTTCCACGCCCCAGACCGGTGTTGACAGTATTTTAGTGACCTACAGTCTTTTGGGACCGGTTTTTGCAATTTTCCGACCGATTGCGGCTCTGTTGACAGGGATTTTCGGAGGGGGAATCGTATCGGTTCTGGACCCGGAGAACGGGAGTGCGTCCATCCCGGGGGCAACTGAATGCAGTGATGGGTGTTGCGGACCCGGTAACGGGGGCGGACGACTGATAGAAGCGCTTCGATTTGGTTTCATTACGCTGCCGCAGGATATCGGGCGGGCACTGATGATCGGGATTGCATTGGCCGGCATTATTTCAGTCCTGATTCCGGCGGATTTCTTTGCCGATCTGATCCAGAACGATTTTTTAACCATGGTGATTATGATGGTGATGGGCATTCCGATCTATGTCTGTGCCACGGCGTCTGTGCCGGTAGCCGCAGCATTGATCCTGAAAGGAATTTCCCCGGGTGCCGCTCTGGTATTTTTACTAACCGGCCCTGCCACTAATGCTGCCACCATCACCATGGTCTGGAAACTGCTCGGCCGCAAAACAACCATTATTTATCTGTCAATTGTCTGTATTTCCGCCCTGGCATCAGGATTACTGATCAATTATTTTTTTGAGCATACCCAGGTGCCGGTGCTGAATATTCACCTGCACCCCGAGCTGGGTCTCATGAAACAATTGTCGGCGGTGGCCTTATTGTTGATTCTGGGATTTGCATGGGTTAGCGGCAATCGGAAAGAACCGTCCGGAGTACCAGCGGCGCCGGAAGATACCGTCATTACGCTGCATATTAACGGCATGACTTGCAATCACTGTGTAAACAGCGTGAAAAAATCCCTCAGAGAAATCAGCAATGTAAATGCTGTTGAGGTTTTACTCAAGCCTGGTTCCGCCACTGTTTCCGGTAAGAATCTTAAGGCTGAGCCATTAATTCACGTGGTCAGCGAGTTGGGATATGCGGCGGAAGAGCAACTGACCTGACAGTAGAATTACTGTTTTGCTTTAACGGATACAGGTGTGAAGAACGCGCCAAGAAACCGTGAATCGCTGTTCATTCCGAGATATTTGGGAATAGCGCCGCCATTGATGCATATTTCCTGCCGGTAAATCCATCGTTCCCGTCCATATATATCCACCAGGCTGTGCCCTTTCCCGGCTGGAAATTCCATGAGTTGTGACTCCAGGGGGACCAGGCTGAAGGAATGGGTACCGCCCCCTGTGATAATTTTACCATCCACAGGTGTCGGCGCCTGATCAATCTGGTACACGATACGACTCACCTCAAAGGGAACATTTATTAAAATTTCAGCTGAACAATCACCAAACACATGGAAACCGCTGCCTTCCTTTCCGGATGTATTGCGGTCCATGAAATAAAAGAAACCATCAAAACCATCAAATGATACATGACGATACCCGGATTGAAATACGGGATGACTGCCGGTCAATGTCCATTCCAGAGGCAGAATGGTGTAGGCGCCGGATTGAGCATGAATACCGGGTTGATGTGATGCGGCAAATGACTGCATGAGAAAGGGACCGGAAAAAAGTCCGGCAATAAGAATAGTCACAATTCCGGTTTTTTTTCCGGGAGGCCGGGGCAGACACATCAGAAGTGCGGGATACAGTGCAATAAAATAGCGGTTTCCCAGAGCACCTCCTCCCCCATGGTAATTGGTGGGGATCAGCACCAGTTGAGCCAGAACAACCGCAGCCAGAGCAATTCCCAGGCGGTTGCCGATGCGATCGCCACTACCGGCTAACAGAAGAATAACGACGACTACCGCCGGGAAAAAATACCAGACCAATCCGGTAAATCGACCCACCCAGAAATACAACATGTTCCAGATAAGAACAGGAAGTCTGAAGTGAAATCCGGCGGATTCCGTTGACCAGGTGTCACTGACACTTGAATCAAATGTCGTGGTGTCGGTTTCAAGGGGATATTGATCCCGGGCAAAAATTTTGCGATCGCCTGCATAGGGATTGACATCACCCGTCCAGAGATATGTCATCCCCATGGTCACACCGATAAGTGCAACCAATATGGCAATTAAAAGAGCGGTCTGTTTCAATCTCAGCCGACTCATCCAGTCAAGTGCCGGACCGGCAGCCAGGAGAATCAGCGGTGGTTTAATACTTACAGCCAGTGCCAGAAAAACGCCCATGAGTATCACTGTCCGAATCCGGTACACTCTCTCCTGGCCCAGGGAAATCCGCCAGGTAAACACGAATGCAGCCGCACAGAATGCCGTGAAAATCTCCGGGTGGATCCACAGGACATAGGGTGTAAAGGCTGTATAAAGAAGAAACAGTGTGGCAAACAGGACGCTCATAACCGTACTGCCCCAGACCACCGACACCATCCAGATAATACCCCACCATGCCAGGCAGTTAAGAACAACAAATCCGTCGACACCCAGGATACGATAAAAGATGGCAGCGACCAGAGGGTATGTAAACGGTTTGGCAAAAACGATCTTACCACTGTCGTTCTGCTTCAGAATGATTCCCCGGGGACCTTCCGGAAAATCTTTATATATCCGGACCAGATCTTCATGATCGTATGTCAGATCCGCATCGTATGCGAGACTGGCTGTCATCCCATGGTATACGGCTTCATCAGCAAAAAGAGATGGCATTGTATTGGTAAGAGACACAGATAAAGCAAATCCCAGCGGAACAATCAGGGCAACCACCAGCAATGCCGGCATTGATTTCATTTTGGTTTGCTCCTGGACCCGTCCAGGCATACCCGGGGAATGCGTCTTGCCAGCCATGTGGTCACTTCATAGGGGATCGTCCCTATCCGGTGGGCAATCTCCTCCACACGGATTTCCTCGTTGCCCTGCCGGCCATAGAGCACCACTTCATCGCCGATGGCAATGGTGGTGTTCTGCCCGATATTGACCATGATCTGATCCATACATACCGAGCCGACAATAGGATACCGCTTCCCTCGGATCAATACGTCCCCGTTATTGGACAATGCCCGGTTGAATCCATCACCATATCCCACAGGAATTGTTACCAGACGGGACGGTTCGTCGGTGAAGTATCTGCGGCCATAACTGACCCCCTCCCCGGCCCCCACTGTTTTCAGAAACACGACCCGGGATTTAAACGAGAGCACAGGTTCGATATTCAGTGTTCGGGGCGTATGGATAGATGGATAAAGACCGTACATGGCCAATCCCACCCGTACCATGTTCCAAAAAGCTTCGGGATAGTTTTGAATGGCACTGGAGCAGGCAATGTGCTTGAACTCCGGGTCGATTCCCTGAGCATTTGCACTCTCAATGATATTTTTGAACCGTTTAATCTGAGAGTGTGCAAACTCTGAGTTTGCTTCATCGGATGTGGACATGTGTGAGTAAATGCCAACGATATCGATATTCTTAAGCGGTCTCAAACGCTCAAATACCAGCGGAGCCTTCTCGTGATGTATCCCGATCCGGTTGAAACCGGTATCAAATTTCAGATGGATTCGAGCCTTTTTTCCAAGACCCTCTACTGCATTGTTGACGGCATACGCAAGCCCCAGGGACGAAACGGTAATATCCAGATCATTATCCAGGAACGTGTCCACCTGATGAAAAAGCACGCCGCCCAACACCAGAATGGGTATTTTAAAACCGCGTTTCCGGAGCAGAAGTCCCTCTTCCAAAAATCCGACGCCCAGATAATCTGCACCGGACACAACCGCTTTCCGGGCCACACGGACAATCCCGTGCCCATAGGCATTGGCTTTAACAATGGCAACAATCCGGGTCGATCCAACCCGTTGTTTTATCATCTGCAGGTTATGACCGATGGCGTCAAGATTTATTTCCGCCCATGTCAATCGCATAAACACTGTCCTCCCGGTCAAATCATATCAATTTGATGGTGCGGATTTCCAGTCGCTTGTTTGGGAGGTGAGGCTTTTAAGGAAAAAAGTGATCTATTTATATAAATCTCTTCTCTTTTTTAAATGTTGTGTTATAATCGTGTTACATACTGGATGTGAGTGTACGCGTTTTAGTATCTTGATAGAGTCCTCCGACGAGAATCGGCGGGGTTGCCCCTCCTTCACCACCCCTTCCCGCTGATTCTCGTCTTTCTTTGTTCAAAAAAATATTTCTGAATAAAAAAACCGGCGGATGAAAACTCATCCCGCCGGTTATCAATCGTTATGACTAATTTTCTATTCCTGAATCATCAACTCAATTTCTTCAGCCTTTTTCGTTGTCGCGCCTTCCGGTGCTTTCTGTCCCATATGGATGTTGCCTTCCGCGTCTGTCCAGATCAGGGATGCATCAGATTCCGCTTCTTCCGTCTCTTCAGAATCCATGGTCTCTTCAGTGTAATATCCTTGAGAGATTTTACCCTTGAGATCTCTTGTATCCACATCCTCGGGAGGTTCCTGTCCCATATGTACGGTACCGTCAGCATCCCGCCATACTTTCACCGGCCCCTGAGTCGGGGTTGGCGTATTTTCAATCACTGTGGGGGTCGCTTCCGGTTCGGGAGCAATGGGTCCCGGTGTCGGAATAGAATCGAACACCCGGCGATCACTTTTGAATTCCGGATTTTCCATTGATCGTTTCTGATCAAGATCCGCATCGGATTGCACAAACGTTTTCATTAACAGCCGTTCAATAGCGCTAAATTGACTGTTAAGCCCTTGAATCCCATTGGAAAATGTTGATGAATTTTCAGGGAGGGTTGTAACCAGGGTGATCAATTTTGAATAGATATTTGTGAGATCACCAAGATTTTTAAACAGTGCAAAGTCTTTTTCCGCATTTTTATCCAGTTTAGCCTTCTTGTCGTTCAACAGTTTGAGTTTTCCATCCAACCGTTCCTTTAAACCGCCCGGTTCGTTGAAATACGCAACTAATTTAGCCACCTCACTGTAATCATTATTCTCGGCTTCGGCATCCACCAGTTTCTTCGAGATGGTATCACTGGCTTCATCGACCAGACCATAAGCATACCGTATGTCAGTGAACCATTCATTCATCGCAGCTTCAGCCTGCATTTTAGCCTGCACATCAGGTGTCGGTTCCGGCGGAGGTTCCGGTGGACCACACCCCACTGCTATAAACAATAAAATACTGATTGAACACCCGAGAAACCATTTCATAGTCATACCCTTTCTCCATACAAGCGATTAGAAAAATTATAAAAAATCACAATCACCTTAAATTCCATTTCGCCGGATATCCTACCACGAATCAGGATTGCGTGTCATATTTTTTAATTTCAATTTTTGAAACAGGTTCTGATTCCAGTCCTTGACACACTTCAACTTCTCATCCATCCTGTTCTGGAAAAGGAGGGAGAAATGTTTTGAAAATAGGGATGATGAATAATCCTGCACGACCCATAGAACAGGAGATTGATTTTGCTTTAAAACACAATTTTGATTTTCTTGATCTCACTCTGGAACCTCCCTGGGCAAATTTTCAAGTTCAGGACGCTGAAAATATCCTCAAATTAATTGATGATCGATTGGATCTCGTGGGACATACCGCCTGGTATCTGCCCATTGATTCGCCTTTTCCTGCTATTCAAAAAGCGACACAGGAGGAATTGATCCACCAATTCGGTGTTTTCCGGGAACTTCAGATCAATAAAGTCACACTCCACTTCAAATTTTCGTATCCCCACCGGTTTTTCAAATACAGGGATAAAGTGAGTCTGTGGGTATCCACGCTGAACCCCCTGATTGAAGCTGCGGAAAAGATGAACATCACGGTCATGCTGGAAAATACGTTTGAAACCCCGGAATCTCTCCGGATGCTCAAGGAAATTTTCCGGACATGTCCGACTCTGGGATTTCATCTGGATGTGGGGCATACCAATCTGAACACTGGTGGCGGAAACGGGTTTCATACGTATCTTTCAACATTCAAGAAAAAACTCATTCATGTTCACCTTTCTGACAATTTCGGCGGCAACAATGATCTCCACCTTCCCCTGGGTGCCGGGAACATCTCCTGGGAAACCATCATCCGAAAACTAAAAAGTACTGGCTATGATGACACGATTACGCTAGAAGTATTTTCCCGTGAGCGGCTTTATCTTCTGGAAAGTCGCGAAATTTTGCGGAGATACTGGAATAAGCGGACGAATGATCAGGAGATTTAGAACCCGGGAGGATCAAAATTAATGGATAACATGCAGCCCATAACATCAGAAAAAATCGGGAACATACGTCTGATCCCATGCCGGTTCACACCAATTCTGGTTGGATTGATTGTGGGACTTTTCACTGCAGCAGTGTTTTTTGACAAGGTTTTTCCTTCATGGGTACCGATAATTTTTTCTAAATATCCGGTTCTGTTTTTCGGATTGTTCATGATTATCTGCGGATTTCTTGGTTATTTATGGGCATTGGCGGAGGATCACACTCCCCAGGACACACCTGACCCGCGCACCAAGGCACAGGTACTCAATTCAGTTTTTACCGGGATGGTCTGTGGTCTGTTCGGCGCCACGGTTCTATATGATAAAACCCAGCCCGACTGGGTACCGAAGTTTCTGGTCAGTCATCCAGTGGTATTTTTTGGTCTGTTTATCATTGTCTGCGGCAGTCTTGGATACATCTGGACGCTTCCAGACGAAGAACCGTCGAGTCAAAAGAATCTGAAAACAGGATAACTATTTTGGTATTTTGGCGGCATCCGCCAAAAACTTTGCCATACCCACATCTGTCAATGGATGTTTGAAAAGCTGTTTCATCACCTTTAGCGGCATAGTGGAAACTTGAGCGCCCATCCGTGCACCTTCCAGGACATGCATCGGGCTGCGAACGGATGCCACCAGCACTTCCGTATCAAAATCGTATTGCCTGTAGATCGTGACAATATCCTCCACGATCTCCATTCCGGAGTGGGCAACATCATCCAGACGACCCACAAATGGACTGACAAAAGTCACACCCAATTTTCCGCAAACAAGGGCCTGGAGTGGGGAAAACACTAGAGTCATATTGACCGGAATGTTGTTTTTCACCAGTTGATAAGCAGCCGGAACACCATTGTCAGTCATCGGAATTTTGATGACGATATTCTCATGGATTCGAGCCAGTTTTTCAGCTTCTGCCAGCATGCCATCTGTTTCCGGTGAAAGAACTTCTGCTGAAATCGGACCATCAACAATGGTACAGATCTCCTCAAGTACTTCCACATAGGTTCTACCGGTCTTGGCAACCAGACTGGGATTGGTGGTAACTCCATCTACAAGACCTGTAGCAGCACCTTCCCGAATTTCACTCACATCAGCCGTGTCTAGAAAAAATTTCATGGGTATCTCCTTCCTGAACCAGAATTCACTTATTAATTCCGAACGTTTACCAGGGTCATTATATGGGTGACATGAATGAGTATTCAACCTTAACTGGTTCTGCCGGTAGAAAATTGAATAACAACCCGTTATGGTTTATGTCCCAATTCCTGACGGGAGGGATTCAGAAAATGAACATGATGAAAAATATTCGAGATAACATACACGGTGATCTGCCATTCAGCGATCTTGAACTCAATATTATGGATACCACTCATATGCAGCGACTGCGGGGCATACGCCAGTTGGGAACCTCCCATCTGGTCTATCCCGGCGCTATTCACACCCGGTTTGAACATTCACTGGGCACATGTTTTGTTGCGAAAAAGATTATGAGTTGCCTGGAGGAAAACGGATCCACAAAAATATCCCGGAAAGATCGGAAAGCGATACCGGCCGCAGCATTGCTCCACGACATCACACACATACCCTTCGGTCACACCTTCGAAGATGAGCGTAAAATTTTTTCTCGTCACGACACAGACCCGCAGCGGTTACGGCATTTTATCGAAAGTGAAGGGATCGGTGACCGGTTATTGGATGAAGGCATTCTGGATCGGGTTCTTGAGTTGCTGGAGCCAGACGGAATGGCGGACTCTAAAGAAATCTATCCCCGCCAGATTATTTCCCATACCATCTGTGCAGATCTTTTGGATTATATTCGTCGGGATGCCCGGTTTTGCGGTTTAAGCATCGATTTTGATGATCGGATTTACCGATATTTTCAAATTGAAGATGGTAAGTTAATATTGAATCTTCAAAAAGGAGGTCTCTTCCGGCACGATGCGTTTTCCGAAGTGATCCACTTGCTCCGTATCCGGTATTTCCTGACGGAACGTGTTTATTATCACCATGCGAAAATCTCCGCCGGCGCTATGTTATCCCGTGCTGTGGAACGTGTCGTGACCCGGGGATTCAAAGTTCAGCGGCTCTATAATCTCAGCGATGACGCCCTGGTGTTTCTGCTTCTGGATCAGTTCGGATCCGATCGCACGGTTCGCCGACTTATAGAAAGTTATTGCAAACGGGCACTTTATAAACGCTGTTATGTTCTGACTGAGCATCACCTTGAACCCGAAAAACAGTTGGAATTTTCTCAAAAATATCATCTGGACCTGAAAGGCGCCCGGGGAAAGGCGGAGCGGAGCATTGCCCGGGCGGCTAAAATACCCCAGGAAGCGGTAATTATTTATGCACCACCGCCCAAAATGAACCTTAAAGAAGCACAGGTTCTGGTGAAAGTTGACACAAAACCCGCCAGACCCCTGGACGACTGGAAAAATCGTTGAGTTGTTTTTACTTCAGGAGAAATTCGGCAAACTGTGGAAATTTTATGTGTTTATTCATCCGGATTATGCACAACGATTTTCCGCAATATCAGACATTTGCCAGGATATTTTCGGCCGCAGCAATGAATTATCTTTAATCCAGAAAGGTCAGTTGTCCCTCTTTAATTTTCAACGTTGATGTTTGCATAACCACTGCGATTGCTGGTTAAATGGATATACAGAGTTCTTAAACGCTTCGCCGGGGGCGCAGAGATGACAGAAAAACAAGATGTGAATATTGACAGTGAATCCCTGAGGGTTTCGCCCCAGATCAAGTTTGTTAAACTTCGAAATCTCCTCGTCTATATCGGGGAACAATTAAGCTCACTTCTGAAGAGTAAACGGATCGGCATTTATCTTCGGGGTCGAGAATCCGGAAACTGGGCTCTGGCCATCTCCCGGGATATTACTGAGACAATCGAATCATGCGCACGGGTTATTAGTCAGGACAAAGCAGACGAACTGAATAAATCCATTGAGAACCGGCAAGTCTGTCTCCTGGAAGAAATTCTGGAACCGGATCCGGCCCGGCAGGTTCAGGGGAGCAACCTTGTGGTAACTCCCATGGTGAGTGATGATGACGTCGTCGCATTGCTTCTGTCGGATTTTGATGCATTTGCCTCTCTGTCTGATCGCCACCTCATTCAACTCACACTGGCGGCCAAACTCATTAAAACCGCTGTTGAACGTGAATTTCTGGCCCTTCAGGTTTCCCGGTTAGAAAAAAATGCCTCGGAAAAAACAATCCCCGGGGAAGATCAGATGTTTCACAGCAAGAAGCTGATTGACTGGGTCATTAATCGAGAAATGGAGCGTGCCGATCGTCACGGATCTTCGTTTGCGATTCTGGTGATCACGTTTGACAATCTGGCTCATATCCTGAGTGAACACGGTGAAAAAGCCACTGAAAAAGTGCTGATGGAGCAGTTTGAGGTTATCCGGCATATCGTTCGCAAATGTGATCTGCTCACTCGCCGGGGTGGTCATCAATTTCTCTGCGTCACAATGGAACAGGATGCCGGTGGCGTCATGGTTCTGGCTGCCAAGATTCGGCACCGTGTCAAAGAAATCGTAGTGCCAATGAAAAATTCTGAAATCAAAATGACCGTCAGTGTGGGTATCGCCCTTTACCCGGATGGTCCCAAAACCGGTGTCTCAGATCTTTTATCTCGGGCTGAATCGGAGTTAACCGAAGCTCAGAAAAGAGGCAACCGGGTATTGCTTTGGAGACCGGATGATTCCGGAATGGAAAGAACCACAGAAATACCTGATCTGAAGAGGAAAGTGAAGCCGCGGAAACCACCGGCCAAACCCGGGAAACAGTCCTGATTTTTATCCCTGTCCGTTACCCATACATTTGATAATCAATGTGACAGCACATCAGATCGGATTGCCGGTTTCGGGCATCATTCTCCCATACATCTTTATCCATGATTTCAATGCTGGAATGCGCGTTTCGAAATCATCCAGTGAAGTCATACGCCAGCACCAGTTCCCCTGGGATTTTCCAGGGAAGTTCATGCGGGCACAGGAATCCAGGTCCAGAATATCCTGCATGGGTATCACTGCCCAACCCGCAACAGATTGCAGGGCCATACGGATCATCGCTTCTGAGATGGAATCCGGAGAAAATCCCAGGTAAGTATGCACATGATCCAACTCCGGCTGTTGATCCGGGTTCGTCATAATCCATCCCCTGATAGTATTATTGTCGTGTGTGCCTGTATAAACCACCGAATTTTGTGTGTAATTATGGGGTAAATAGGGATTATCGGCGTCACCGCCGAAAGCGAATTGCAGGATCTTCATTCCAGGAAAACTGAATCCATCCCGAAGTCTGACAACTTCCGGAGTGATCACCCCCAGATCCTCGGCAATAATGGGAATCGGACCCAGTTTGTCCCGGACAGTTTTAAAAAAATGCGCGCCGGGACCCGGAACCCATTTCCCGTTCACTGCTGTGGATTCTTTTGCCGGTATTTCCCAGTATTTCTCAAATCCACGAAAATGATCCAGACGAATAATATCCACCTGTTCCAGAGTTGTTTGAAACCGGCGGATCCACCAGGCATACTGATGCTTCCGATGGATTTTCCATGCATACACCGGATTACCCCATCGCTGCCCTGTTTTGGAAAAATAATCCGGTGGCACTCCCGCCACCACACGAGGCGTTCCCCGGGTGTCCAGTTTTAAAAGTTCCGGATTTGCCCAGGCATCCGCCGAGTCACCGGCAATAAAGATCGGAATATCACCGATGATCCGGATACCCCGGTCATTGGCATACTTTTTGAGATTTTTCCATTGCACAAAAAACACGTACTGGAGAAATTCCTGAAATTCGGTTTCCGGAGAAATTCTACGAACAAGATCTTCAGACAGGTTTCCGGGTCCACACCGCTGACCCTCTTCCCACTCATACCAGGGAGTATTCCCGTTCAGGTTTTTCAACGCCATAAAAATGCAGTAATCTTTGAGCCATGTTTCGGAACTGATTTTAAATTTCCGGTATTCATCGGATTTATCCCGATCCTGATCCCGGAATCGCTGGAAAGCACGACGAAGCAACCGATACAGAACCACTTCTGCGGCATGAAAATCCACCCGGTCAGCACGATCCAGAACGGGATTTTCAGGAATATCGTCTTCCTCCAGAAGATTTTCGGGTACCAGAGATTTCAGATCGATGAGCAGGGGGTTTCCTGCAAAAGCGGAATAGCATTGATAGGGGGAATAACCATAACCGGGCGGGTTTAACGGTAAAATCTGCCATAATGATACGCCTGCATCCGCCAGCAGTTGGATGAATCGGTGAGCAACCTGGCCCAGAGTTCCTGACAGGCCTGACCCCGGCAGCGAGGTCGGATGCAGCAGGATTCCACATCGCCGTGACGTAATCATCTATAAATCTTAATCTACGGGATTGAGCAGACCGAGAGTCACAAGCGCCAGAAGAATTCCCTTGTATTCTTTCAAGCTTATACTGGCACCGACCACAGCTTCTTTCAGGGGAATCGGTTTCCGGAATTTATCAAAGACGGCTGCTACGTGAGATCCCAGCCGATATTGATTAAGAAGATCCCGGCCTTCATGTGTCTGGACAAACTTGTCATTCATTTTAGGAAAGTGGGATTCCAGAGCATCATAATTCTCCATATCCCGAACACACGAAACAAGAAGACTGGCGCCGGAAAGATCAAATGGAATATGTTCTTCGTCAGGGAGCGATCCTTCTTCAAACTTGAAATCGCCTGATTGTAATGTAAAAATTTTAGTCAGGATCAGGTTAATCTGCCGATGGATTGCATCGGACAACTGGACCATATTTACCAGTTGATGTTGGAAAATCAGAGTTCCGGAACGCATTTTCCCCATCTCAGCAATCATTTTTTCCACTTCAGCTTTCTGCTCCGGAGTGATCATGTTCATATCCACCATGATCTGGTCCACTCTTAAATTGGGATCAGTAGATCGGGCAAACAGCAGCCGACCATTCTTAAAGAACAGTTTAAATTCGAAAACATCCCCTTGAACGGTGAGCACGCCGGTCTTTCCGGACATCATGGTCAACGCAAAAATAAAAACTCCGGGAACATCCTTTATCGATCCTTCCTTGACCTGAGAGATTCTGAAACCAAAAGCGTGGGGTCCCACCGATCTCACATCCGACTCAGATTTCTTTGACGGATCCACAGGAAACAGTTCACGGACCTTCTTCTCCTCCTCCTCAACAGCAGGGGATTCCGGAATCCTGGATTGGTCTTCCGCCTGAGGCGTCGGACGGATAATCGTGGGGGCACTTCCGGCCGGCGGGGAAACATCCCGTGGTTTCACCGGTTTAGGTGCCGAATGTGAGATCTCCGGTTTTTCCGACGGCACGGTGCTTTTTTTCTTCACCGGTGGTGCAGTGCTCTTCGGTTTCACCGGTGGTGCAGTGCTCTTTGGTTTCACCGGCGTTTCAACGGATTTTGAACGCGTCGCTTGAGATTTTGCCGGGGTCTTTTCTTTTTCGCCGGGAATGTCAGCCACTGGTTTAACCGGCTTTTTTTTCTGGGCTGGAGATTGAGTCGGATCCGCTTTTTTCATTGGAGCAGCCGCATCAATGATCGCTTCCTCATTTTCATCATCCAGGATGGCATCGACGATGGACGGCATTTGTTTTTCGATTTTTTCAAAAGCCACCGAACGTACTTCATCCAGTGTTGTTGCGCGTTTGTCAACAATCTGCAATCCCTTGAAACTCAGGAGAACATGAATCAATGCACCGGTATACGGAAGAATCTGCCGGGCATCCCGAAGCAGTTCATTGTAATTCGCACCCGATTCCGTCAAAGAAACCATTGCGGCTTCCTGAGGTGTCAGTTGGTAAAGCTCCCGCAAAATTCCCTGCCGGCCGTTGGGAACAATCCAATCAAAATCCTTGGGTTGGAATTCCTTGAATGCCGGTTTGAACAACATGACCCGCAACGCTGTGGTAATCACAATCGCCGGATTCAGACCCCGGGCATCCATCATGAACATATCACTGGGCGTTTCCCGCTCCACCCAATCATAATCGCCTTCTTTCAATTTCAAACCGGTGGCTGAAATGAATTGGATGTAGCGCGCTGCCAGTCCGATGACCTGCGCAGGCTCAATGGATGTAATTTTGAGAACTGTATCAATTATGGCTTTATCAGAAGTAAGTTTCCCCCAACTCCGAAACTTTTTACGAACATCCCCGGTTAATACCTGCCATTTTTCAAGCATTTTTCCCAGGTTCTCACTTTTTTCGGACGATGTCGCAGAACGAAGGTGTCCGCTTTCAAAATAATAAGTCCGCACAACTTTCTTATGAATCACCCGAAGGACACCGGTATCGTTTCTTAGAAAAATGGTGGCCATCAGCATGGGAATTGATCGGGAAGCCAGTGCGCCCCGGGGTGGAAACGATGAAGCTAATTCCAGTTCCTGCTGCATATCGGTGGAAATAAGAGAGTCAGCGACTATCTCACCATCATTGATTGTTTTTCGCAGCCGCAGATCCAGCCGTAGAAGCATTTCCGGCATGGAAAACGGCAGGGTGATCACATCATCCGCACCTGATTTCAGGGAATTAATCAGCATTGCCTTGTCTTCTTTGCCATAAACAAGGATCACCGGACGGATTTGGAATTGGGTTTTTCTTCGCAGATCGTGCACAAACTGGACCGCATTCATTCCCGGAAGATTGGTCCGGATCAGGACGGCATCCACATTACCGTCCTGAATAATGGTCAGTGCTTCTTCCGCCCACTGAACAGAATCGACCTGATACCCCATTTTCTTCAGGGCATCCGAGAGTTGTTCAATAATTTTGTCACTGGCGTCCACCAGCAGGACATTTTCTCCAGCCATAATCTTCTCCCGGTCACACGAATGTCACGCACATATCTTTTTCAATTTACCTTATTTTGCCATGATTTACAACTAAGGAGTGTGATATAGAGACATAAGTTTTACTGGGGAGCGTCATAGATGGGGAGTATTTCCAATACAATCTGGATGATTAGACCATGGATTACTGATTTTTCCGCCTACGACCACTTTGCCCAGCCCCGGGGGTTTTTATCCCTGGCTGAATATCTCCGATCCCGGGGATGGGATGTTCGCTATGTGGATTGTCTGGAGCGCCAATCAGCGAGCGCCAAGGGAAACCATCCCGGTGGACGGTATACCTGGACGGAGATTAAAAAACCTGATGTGCTGGCGGACATTCCCCGGCGATACAAGCGTTACGGTATCTCCATGGATACGTTTCATAACACCCTCGATGGGCTGCCATTACCGGGAGCCATTTTAATCACGACAGGCATGACCTACTGGTACCCCGGATTGATTCAAACGATTCATGAACTGGAGAAACGGTATCCGGAGATTCCCATGGCGGCCGGCGGTATTTACACAACACTTTGTCCGGACCATGCACAGCGATTATCCCGTATTCGGAGTTTTCCGGGACATATTTCCCGCACATTCATAACGTGGCTGGAATCGGTGACAGGGATTTCATCCGAAGATTTTCCCGGCCATGATTGTCTGCCGCCACCGGCATGGGATCTGGTACCCAATACTTCCTATGCCGTTCTAAACTCCAGTGTCGGCTGCAGACATCAGTGCCGGTATTGTGCTGCTGCCAACTTTTTCCCCACATTTATTTCACACTCATTCACTGATCTCACCCGGGAAATCAACACTATCCTCGACGGTGGAACCATCACTGATATTGCCCTGTATGATGATGATTTCGCAGACACGGATCATCTGAACCGGTTTCTCGAGTTCCTTGTCCGCAACCGATTCCCTGTGAAGTGGCATCTTCCCAACGCACTTTCTATCCACTCCGTAACCCCGGAAACAGCCACTCTCCTGAAAAAATCCGGATTTAACCAGCCCCGGCTCAGTGTAAATTATATCGATCGTGTGCTCAGCGATCATGGGTTTTCATCATCGGTTTTAAACCGGTTTTCATATGCGTCAGACTGTTTGCAGCAGGCGGGTTATGATCCAACTCAGATCTCAGCTTACATCCTGGCGGGACTTCCACACCAGTCATTGACCGGTTTGGAACACGCCGCCATGCAACTCCGGGACAGGAATATCAACCCGTATTTCTCTCAATTCAGCCCTATCCCGGGAACACCACTGGGCGACCAGCGCCTCCTGGATCTTGGCTACAACACCAGTGGTGAACTCCTTTTGACAAACAAGCTGCTCTCGGTCTACCGGCATCCCGGCTGGACCTGGCAGGAATATTATAATCTCAATGCCGCTATGCGCGGAAATCGGGAGCAGGAAACATCATCAAACCCGGAGACAGACCCTCCAGATCGGAAACTGTGATACGATGATTCAGGCCTGGTGACCGGGTTATGTTTTCGGGGGAAATTGATGGATGGAAAATTTTGAAACACTAATTGAAGCGATTTTTCAGATTACTCTGGAACCGCCGTCCCTGATTGAACTTGAGCGGATCGCAAATCGATTTACCCTTATTCCTTACGAAAATCTCACCAAGATCATACGCGCCGCAGAAGACACATCCCCGGAGTTTCTTCTTCGGAATCCGGTATGCGTATTGAGTGAATACCGTCAGTTTGGAGCAGGGGGTACGTGTTTTTCGCTGACACACTGCCTGAAAACCATCCTGGATAAATGCGGGTACCGGAGCGCACCTCGAATGGCAAATCTGGGCAGATCCACCAACAATCACTGTGCCCTGGTAGTGGAATTTGAAGACCGTGAATTCCTCATTGATCCCGGGTATCTCATCACGTCACCGCTGCCCATACCGGAGACAGGAAGCGTGCTTCATTCAACCCGTCTTTATCCGGTCCGGCTGGAACGGGAAACCGGAGGAGATGCGCTGCATCTTTCAACCCTTGAACCGGACGGTGAAAAATACCGGTACCGTCTGCACCCGGACCCGGTTTCACCGGACGCATTCAGAGTCCACTGGCTGGCATCATTTTCATGGACCATGATGAACTCCCTTCTTGTCACTCAGGCGATGCCTGAAGGGAGGTTTTACATGCATGATCGTCATATGCGATGGTATCATTCCGGTGGCAGGGAATCCAAAAAAGTGGCATCAGAGTTTGATCTCACAGTGGCCCATGAAACCGGCATTGACATCAGTATTGTCCGGCAGGCGCGAATGATACTGGCTCAGCACAAACGCAAGCTTCAGGAGTAGAAAGGAGTTTTCCATGGGTGATCCTGTTGTACCATTTCCGGTCAAACTGTTTACCGGTGTTCTCTCTTCTGATGACGCGCGGCTCCAGGAGGTTCGGGATGCTCTGGAAACCCGATTGGGTCCAATTGATTATTGCAGTGAGTGTTTTTCCTGGAATCTGACGGATTATTATACCCGGGAGATGGGAGGTCCGATCAATCGTTATTTCTGGAGTTTCAGGGATCTGATGGATCCGGCCCGATTAGTTGATGTCAAGCTGTTTTCCAACGCGTTGGAGCAGACATTTGCCGTGAATAATTTTCGTCGGATCAATCTGGATCCCGGTTATCTTGATTTTCACAAGATGGTACTGGCCTCAGTAAAAGACCGGGCTCAGAAAATCTATCTTTCCCATGGAATCTATGCGGATCCCACACTTTATTACCTGAAAGGCAAATTTCATCATTACGACTGGTCTCTGCCTGATTTCAAGGATGACACATATCATGGTGTGTTTCATAAAATCCGTGAGATATACAGGGAAGCCATGAAAGCGGGAAATTTCGAGATAAAATTTACTGGTTTTTAAACGATTCAAAGTGCGGTTTTCTTTGACAACTCGAACCCAAGGTCGTAGGGTTGTTCGTGAATATTTTTTGGAGGAAATATCATGTCAGATTTGATCAAAAAGTTAAATACTCAAGAATTTGAAACTGAGGTTGAGCAGGGTTCCGGTCTGGTCCTGGTTGATTTTTGGGCACCCTGGTGTGGACCCTGTCTGAGGATTGCTCCGGTTCTGGAAGAACTGGCAAGCGAATATCAGGGTCGAGTGAAAATAATGAAGGTTAATGTCGATGAAAATCGGCCCGTGGCGGAAAAATTTCAGATCACCGGAATTCCCACGATGATTCTGTTCAAAGACGGACAGAAAGTGGATCAGAGTGTAGGGGCTTCACCGAAAGCTCAAATCAAGGAATTCCTGGCATCCCACCTGTAGAATTACTGATATTTACTGATGAAACTCCAGGTACTGGGAAGTTATGGTGGTGATTTCAAAGGGCGTTTCCCTGCGTTCCTTGTGAATAACACCGTGTTGATGGATGCAGGAACCATCGGCACAGCCCTTACCCTTGAAAAACAGCTTGAAATAAAAACGATTCTGCTGACCCATCATCATATTGATCATATGCTCGGCATTCCGTTTTTTTCCGATGCCATTTATGGGAACGGTTCCTCACCGGTTGAAATCTTTGCCCTGGAATCCGTCAATAAAAATTTGAAATCACATCTGCTGAATGATGTATTATGGCCTGATTTTACAGCTCTGCCGTCACGGGAAAATCCCACAATCCGATGCAATAATATTGATCTCAATACAGAATATAATCTTCCGGACGGATTATCTTTTACAACATTGCCCACATGCCATATCGGACCATCCTGCGGGTATATCGTCTGTCAGGATGATGTGGGTCTGGTATATTCGGGAGATACGGGAATCTGCAAACCTTTCTGGACATCACTGACCACGTTCCGCCGGGAACATCCTTCGGTTTCAATTCAAGCAATTATCATTGAATGTTCTTTTCCCAGCAATCGGAAATCCTTTGCCGTAGCAACCCGTCATCTGACACCGGAACTTCTGGCCGGTGAATTTGAAAACTGGGATGGGGAACGCCCGGACATCATGATATTTCATATGAAACCCAAGTACATGGCGGTAATTGAACAGGAAATCCGGGCGTTACTGGGAGATCGGGTATGGATGCTGCGGCCGGATGAAGAGTATTCGATAACCCGAGATGGTATTCGATCCAGCCATCAGACGCCGGACAGATAGAACATGAGGAGGAGTAACAATGGGCGAAACACCCTGGTATAAAAAAGCAAAGAAACCTTTGAAACCAACGGAAGTGGAGCGAGATATTCCCGCCGGTCTTGTGGAAACCTGTAAAGGCTGCAAAGAACGTCTGTATAAAAAGGAACTGGTGGAAAACCTGTGGGTATGTCCCAAATGCGACCATCACCATCGGATGCCGTCTCTGGAATGGGCAAAGATCCTTCTGGATGAAGGGTCTCTGGAAATTTTTGATGACGGACTTTATACGACGAATCCCCTGGAATTTCATGATTCCAAGGATTATAACGATCGATTGAAGGCGGCTCGGGACAAGACCGGGATGGATGACGCCTGTCTTAATGTGAAAGGTACCATGGCCGGCAATCCCGTGATTTTTTCCATTCTTGATTTCTTTTTCATGGGCGGATCCATGGGATCGGTTGTCGGGGAAAAAGTGACTCGGGGTGCGGAACGTGCACTGAAGGAACGGATCCCGTTTATCACGATTTCATCCTCCGGGGGTGCTCGGATGCAGGAAGGCATGTTTTCTCTGCTTCAATTGACGAAAACCTCCCATGCGTGCGGTCGCTTACGAAGAGCCGGCGTACCGTTTATTTCTATTCTTGCCGATCCGTCCACAGCAGGCGTCATGGCCAGTTTCGCCTCTTTGGGTGACCTCATTATTGCAGAACAAAATGCGCTCATCGGGTTTGCCGGACCCCGGGTCATTGCCCAGACCATCGGTGGTGAATTGCCTGACGGGTTTCAGCGACCTGAGTTTTGCCAGGAACATGGGCTTGTCGATATCATTGTGCATCGACAGGATTTGCGGAATATACTGAGCCGTCTGGTGGGCATGTTTTCCGATTCACCCTCATTGAAAAAATCGCCTGCAGTTTCGTGATACCAACCCAGACCATATTTCGGACGCCTTTTCTGATACTTCTTATTGTGCTTTTTGGGAGCGGTTCCGCTCTGGGGCAAGGCACTCTGGCACCGGCTTCCGGCGACAGTGATTTCTATGGTGAATTTGAAAAAGACAGTTATCAGGAAAAAACCGATCAGGAAATGATGAAGGAGGCGTTCAAGAAGAAACGCAGCCTGTACGAGTCACTGCTGACCAAAGAATCGCCGGTCTATTTTAAATCGGATCGTCAGGAGATTATTGAGAAAGACAGAGTATTCATTCTCAGTGGAAACGTCTCCATTCGAAAAGACAACTCCAAGGTACTGGCAGACTGGGTCCGTATTGAACAATGGACGGGTAAAATCCACGCCAGGGGAAATGTTGAAATTCATTTCGGTAAGGATGTGATTACAGGCGAGGAAGCGGTATATAATTTTTATACCGGTACCGGTTGGGTTGAACAGGTCCGGGCAGTAGTGGAACCATCACTCTTTCTGGAAGGTGAACGGCTTGAAAAACTTCCGGATTTTGATGGCAACGGTGAACAGCAGTATGTACTGATCAATGGCCATATAACATCCTGTGCCGGCGATTTGCCGGATTGGCGTCTAAAAACGCATTATGCGGTCATCCGGGTGGAAAATTATGCTCAGATGAACGGATCTTCATTCTGGATAAAAAAACTCCCCATCTTTTATTCACCCTACTGGTTCTATCCCACTAAATCGAAGCGAGCCACCGGATTGCTTATTCCAGACGTCAGTTGGAGCAGCATCCGTGGCGTCACTTTCGCGGAAGAGTTTATCTGGGTACTCGGTGAGACCATGGATGTGACTTTTGGCGGCACATATTATTCCGAGATCGGATTTGAAGAGTCATTCCAGTGGCGGAATGCTTTCGACCGGTATTCCCGGGGTGAAATGAACATTGAGCATATCAGAGAAGAAAAATCCCCGAGTGAAACCCGGAATCCCCAGGAACGCTGGCGTGTTAAATATGAACAGACCCTGCTTCTGCCCATGGACCTGCGGGGAACGGCCAATCTGGATTTCCGGTCTGATGAGGATTTCGATATTGATTACGGCAATTCCCCTGAGCAGGATGTGGATCAGTTCATGGAAAGCCGGATGTCTCTGACCAAATACTGGAATCTGTCATACCTGACTGTGGATGGAACTTTTGAGAAGGATTTCAATCTGTTACGGGATGAAACACTCCTGCATCTTCCCAGAATGGAATATTATTCCGGCTGGCAGGATATTCTCGGGGATCTGAAAGGATCGATCCGTTTGAAAGGGGAATTTATCAGTCGGGAAGGCGGGTTCATCTCAACATTTGATGATGAAAACGGCAATCGAGTTATTGTAGACGATTGGCTGGAAAGGGATGCCCTGCGGGGATCACTCCAGGGGGAAATCTGGTATGATTTCAATGAAGTTGCGTGGTTCAGTGTCAAACCCTGGATCTCCATTCACGAAACGGTCTGGGATACCCGCAAAACACTGGACCCTGATCATCCTGACGGGACATGGGCAACCTATGCTGAGGAACTCGAAGAACCGGACAACCGGTTTTATGCCAATGTCAACGAATTCGGTGATGGTCTTCGGCGGGAGATCATCAGTGCCGGGCTGGAGTGGACCGGTCCTCGATTTTACCGCATATATCCCTTGCTGGGCTATAAAAAACTCAAGAAAATCAAGCATCTCATCGAACCCAGGATCAGTCTGAATCTCGTGCCGGAAGTGCTTCAGGATGAAATTATGGAGTTTGACAGTGAAGACCGGACACAAGAAGGTCACACCATCACTTTTTCTGTGACCAACCGGTTTCTGGCCAAATTCAGCGGGAAAAACAAAAAGCCGAACTGGATGAAAAGTGACAGTGGAGATGACGTCGGTGGAGATGACGAATCAATCGATGGCGACCCGGAGAGTAAAAGTGCAGATACCGGGGATGCAGATGACGCAACAATCGAAGGCGACCCCGATGACAGTGGAGATACCGGGAATAAAGAAGATGATGCGGATGCCGACGATGAAAGCGACGGTGGCATACCGGATTCTGCCATTCGCGATGGCGGCGTGCCGGGGAAAGATGGATATGTCCGGGAATTCGGGTATTTCACCATCAGTCAGTCCTATGATTTCATGAAAGCCGACACGTGGGAAGAACGGGAAACAGAACCGGATACCAGTGATGAACGGATTCTGTATCCCGTGGGAAATCTGCGGTTTGATGCTACTGTGAACCCGTTTTCCAACATCTATTTTTCAGCCACTGTGGAATACGATCCCTACTTTGATGATTTCTCAAACGGATACCTGTACGGCCATGCCAAAACCCGTGACTGGAAGTTCGGAATCCGCTGGGATTACTCCAGGAACTTTGAAGATACGTTTTATGATATCCACGCCCTGGCTCTGGAAGGCGGATCAAAAATCACGGATACCTGGCGATTTGCCGGCTGGATAAAATATGACTTTTCCCAGTCGTATTTCCCCTATGCCACCCTGGATCTTATCTATACATCACAGTGCTGGGGCATCACCCTGCACACGTATTACAAGAACGAGCGCATCTATTTGGGTATTGGAGAAAAGTACACGGAATCCCATGAAGTCCGATTCGGATTATCCATCAGTCTCAAAAACGTTGATTCAGTGGATACCAATACGTTTGGTGAGTTCTGGTGGGGCGAATAGGAGGGGGTTCTCTGAACTCTGAACCCTAACCTCTGGCTTCTTTCAGTTTCTTTTCAATTTCCGGAATGAGTGATTGCTGGTGTTCCCACCAGGACTGAGACATCTGTGCATTGAGATCTTCCACGGTTCTTCCCTGTTGTTCCACCCATGTGTAGTATTTCAGGTGGTGCCAGCGTTTTCGGGCTTCCAGGGTGCCTTCCATCATCCAGTCGAGTTTTTGCCTTCGGAAGACGGCTTCAGTGCGCATCACGGCCATGGCTTCATCCATGGGACCTTCCCGTTTCGTGAGTTTTTCCATTTCCGTGTGGTACCGGTCAATAGCATCTGTACAGATGGTCACGATGAGATCATCCTTCCCGAACCCATAATACTTGGCTGTTTTGATAGCCCCTAGAACATTACACACACCGGACAATCCGAAGATTTCTGAGAGTTTCCGGATTTTATCCTCCGGAATGCCATAGCGGCGGACCAGAACATCCCAGCCGGTTTCTTCCGTCAGAAGCTGGAGGCCTTCTTCGCATTCCTGATCGTCAATACAGGTGACCATATCCATATTCATCACGTTGTGAATCCAGGTGATATGTTTATCACCGATTCCCTGAATATTGTGACCACCGTATCCGTTTGAATAGGCTGTCGGACACTGAATGGGTTCCAGGCCCACCAGTTTGTGATCCGGCCAGATTTGTTTCAGTCTGTCACCGGCTGCGATGGTGCCGCCGGATCCCATTGCCGAGACAAATGCGGACACTTTACCGTCGCCGATACCCTGTTCTTTCAATTCACCGGCCAGTTCGGCAATGCTGTTCCCGGTAACGTGGTAGTGGAACCGGTAATTGGCCAGTTCCGAGAACTGATTGAGGACCCGGACGCGGTCCGGATCGGCGTGATAAAGTTCCCATGATTTATCATAGATTTCCTTGACATTGGATTCACATCCCGGGGTTTTAATCAGCCGAGCGCCATATCCGGTAACGATATCAAACCGTTCCTGACTCATCAGTTCCGGCAGAATGACAATACAGTCAAACTCCATCCGGCATCCAACCCATGCGCCGCCAATGCCGTAATTGCCGGTGGAGGGCCATACCAGGGAATGGGTGGCGGGATCCACTACTCCTTGAAGCTGATTTTCCATCAGGACGGAATAGGTTGCACCGACTTTATGGCTGCCCGTGGGAAAATCTTTTGCGTAGAGCACTGCAATGGGAGTATCCACACCGGTCAACTCCGGGGGCAAAACCTCGGAATACAGTTTCCCTTCGGGATTGCGCCAGGTGATGTTGAATAAATTAATGGGATCCAGAGGATCCGTGGTGCTCATCTCAATTGCCTTTTTCCGAATTTCGGCCGGAATTGTGTCCGGATGAAGCATTTCTGAGTATGTGGGACCGTAAATAAATTTGCTCATTCTAACCTCCTTCAAAATTAAATCACTGTATTGAATAAACCTAAATGGCCGATTCTTCAAGGGATTTCCGGATAAAATCAGAAATAATGCGAGGGTACCGGAAATTTACTTGAACAAATCTGAGGATTTATGATGATATTCTCAGGGGAAACAGAAATACCCGGAAACTCAGACAGCAGGGAGATTTGAGATGGCAATTGTAAAAAAATACGGTGATGTGAATGTAGAACCGGTAATGGACGGTGTCGGCATGCGCATGGTTATCGGTCCGGAAGACGGCGCTCCCCATTTCAATATGCGGATTTTTGATATCGAACCCGGAGCATCTACGCCACACCACAGTCATTGGTGGGAACATGAGACATTCGTTATTGAGGGAGAGGGTATCGTTCGGACAGACCAGGGCGATGTATCGTTAAAAGCCGGTCACGCCGTGTTTATGCCGGGAAACGAGGTTCACCAGTTCGTAAATACCGGTGAATCGGTGCTTAAGATGATGTGTCTGGTGCCTCAGAAATGGCTGGAAGACACCACGGGGAAACCTACAATTTGACCAGGCCGGTAAATCCCATAAATGCCATGGACAGGATGGATGCGACGATCAGGGAGATGGACACGCCCTTGTAAATTTCCGGCATATCCGCCAGATCAAGCCGTTCTCTGATACTGGCAAACAGCACAATAGCAATAACAAACCCGATGCCGGTGGCGATTGAGAAAATAATCGCTACGGGAAAGCTGTAGTCTTTCTGAACAGCCAGGATAGCGGTACCGAGAATCGCGCAGTTGGTGGTGATCAGGGGCAGATAAATTCCCAGACTCTGGTAGAGGGCAGGAATGGATTTTTTCAGAAAAATCTCCACGAACTGAACCAGGGCGGCAATGACCAGAATAAAAGCGATGGTTCGCAGAAATATCAGATCAAATTTAATGAGAATAAATCGCTCAATGAACCATGTGATACCGGTAGCCAGAACCATGACAAAAACCACAGCCATACCCATGCCGAAGGCCGTACTGATTTTTTTGGACACTCCAAGATACGGACAGATTCCAAGGAATTGCATCAGAACGACGTTATTGACCAGCATAGCGTAAACAGACAACAGAATTATTGTTCCCAGTGTCATGATTATGCTCCTTTCGCACTATTTTTACGGTTCAGGTAATTCACAAGTGCCAGTAGATATCCCAGAGTTATGAATGCGCCCGGCGGCATAATCATGATCAGAACCGGATTAAAGTTTTCACCGAACAATGCGATATCAAACAGTGATCCGTTTCCGAGGATTTCTCTGAAGGCACCCATAATGAACAGTGCCAGGGTAAATCCGATACCCATGCCGATCCCGTCAATAATGGATGGTATGAGACCGTTTTTATAGGCAAAAGCTTCAGATCGGCCAAGAATAATGCAGTTCACGACAATCAGCGGGATGAAAATACCCAGGGCTTTATACAGCGCCGGTGTAAAGGCCTGAGTCAGCATTTCAACAATGGTCACAAAAGATGCGATCACGACGATAAAACAGGGGATACGCATTTTTTTAGGAATGATTTTTCGCAGCAGGGACACCACAATATTGGACATAACCAGAACAAAAATCGTGGCGATCCCCATTCCCAGACCGTTGATAGCGCTGCTGGTGACTCCCAGGGCCGGACACATGCCCAGGAGCAGGACCAGGACGGGATTATTTTTCCAGATACCTTCCGAAAAAACCGAACTCAAGGGTTGTTTCTTGCTCATTTTTCACCTCGGTTCTTCTTAAATTCCTCGAAAATTTGCAAACCCTGATCCAGAGCTCCCGATACAGCTCGGGAGGTGATTGTAGCGGCCGTAATCGCTTCCACATCACCCTTGTCTTTCTTGACTTTAAATTTGAAGATATCCCGGGATTTACCGATAAACTGACCCCAGAATTTCTTCTTGGCGGCTTTGGTTCCCAATCCCGGTGTTTCTTTATGGTCCAACATATAAAATCCGGTAACCCGGGCATCGTTGTCGATACCCATAAGAATCACGATATTACCGCTGAACCCTTCTTTCGTAGTGAGTTTGACTCCGGCACCCTGGAGCACGTCATCTTTTAGCACCGGATAAATCGTGACGGTCTGGTCGTTAAAATTAAAATCTTCCCCAACCGGCTCACTTTCCAGAAACGGCATAACTTTTTTCAGGGCTTCCTGAAGTTCCCGTCGTTTCATTTCAGCGATTCTGTCTTTTGTTGATGTGTAGACCACACTGAGACAAGTTGCAGCGACCAGGGCAATCAGAACGAGAATAATGACATCTTTAATATCTTTCATAAATCACCCCTGGCTTCCAAATTTCTTGACCTCTGTATATTTATCTATCAGAGGGACAACGGCGTTCATGATTAAAATGGCGAACGAGACCCCTTCGGGATATCCGCCGAACAGTCGGATCACCCCGGTGAGAAGACCGATCCCCGCACCGAAGATGAGCATACCCTTTCGGGAGATGGGAGAGGTCACCATATCGGTAGCCATAAATAGTGCACCCAGAATGACGCCGCCGCTGATGAGGTGGAAAAGCGGGTTGGCGTAATCAGTAGGATTCACGAGCCAGAAAATACCGGTAAAGATGACCAGTGATCCCATCATGGAAACGGGAATTTCCCAGGTAATCACTTTACGAATCAGCAGGTAGAGTCCGCCGAGGATCAGTGCGACCGCGGAGACTTCTCCGAGAGAACCCGGGATAGTGCCATAGAGACAGTCTGTATCCATGAATACTTTTTTCATGGCAGCCAGTCCTTCAGTTTTCAGCAGGCCCAGGGGAGTGGCAGCGGTGACGGCATCACCGGTAAAATAGGTTGGTGCCGTCCATCGGGTCATCTGCACCGGAAATGAAATCAGCAGAAAGACCCGGGCAACTAATGCCGGGTTGAAGATATTGTAGCCGATTCCCCCAAAAGTCTGTTTGGCAACGACAATAGCCACGAAACTGCCCAGAGCCACCATCCAGAGCGGTGATTCCGGGGGCAGGTTAAATGCCAACAGAATCGCTGTGACGATGGCTGACCCGTCAAAGAGTGTTTTACGAATTTTCTGTTTGCCCGCCACTTTCAGAAAAAACCACTCACATGCCAGTGCGCTGACAATGGCAGTCACCATTACCGCCAGGGAGGAAAGGCCGAAGAAGTAGATACTGATCAGGGCTGCCGGGACCATGGCGATCACCACATCGTACATGATTCGCGGCAGGTTTTCCCGGCTGTGAATATGAGGCGATGATGAAATTATGATACCTTTCATTTTGCACTCCTGTCCGCATTTCTGAACACGGTTTTACCGATCCTGATCCAGTGAACCAGTTGCCGGTTCGTCGGGCAGATGTAACTGCAGGTTCCGCATTCCATACAATCCATGACATTCCCCAGTTCTTCCGGCCGATTATGTTGCGCGTTGATGGCCAGAGTGGTGGGCATCAAACCCATGGGGCAGACTGAAACACACCGGGCACAACGGATACACGGTCCTTCATCTTCAAATTTGAAATCGGTATCGGAAAGAACCAGTATCCCCGAAGTGCCTTTGGTTGCGGTAACACCGGTTGATCGCACGGCTTTACCCATCATGGGACCGCCGTTGAGAATCTCACTGACATGATCCGCATCACATACCCCTCCGGCACCGGACTGAAGAATATGATCAAAGGTCATACCGATCTTTATCCGGTAGTTGCCGGGATTTTTTACAAATCCGCTCACTGTGGCAATGCGTTCTATCAGCGGTTTATCATAATAGACCGCTTCATAAACAGCATATGCCGTTCCCACGTTTTGAACCAGTGCACCCACATCAAAGGGCAGCTTACCTGACGGAACCTGACGGCGAGTGATGGCTTCGATCAATTGTTTTTCACCGCCCTGGGGGTATTTCGTTTTGAGTGGCGCTACCTGAATACCCCGGTAATTACCTTTGGCGATGACTTCCTGGAACCGGGCAATCGCATCGGGTTTGTTGTCCTCAATACCTATGTATGTATTGTAGACATCGAGTATCCGGTTAATAATGATGATACCATCCAGAATTTCTTCGGTTTTTTCCATCATGAGCTGATGGTCCGCCGTAAGATACGGTTCACATTCGGCACCGTTTATAAAAATGGTATCGATGGTTTTATCCGGTGGCGGTGAGAGTTTCACAAAGGTGGAGAATGTTGCACCGCCTTTACCCACAACGCCGGCCTCTTTGATTTTCTCTCTTAAAACATCCGGTGCTGTTTCATTAACGTTCAGACCGTTATGGGTTTGATATTTTTCATAATCCGTCCGGGTTTTTTCCGAATCCACTTCGATGATAACGGTATCTGAAACCGTACCCACGGCCGTCATCATTTTTTGAATTTTTTTGATCTTTCCGGAAACTGAGCTGTGGATATGGGCGGAAAACATGCCGTCAGCTTCACCAATCCGCTGGCCCACAGTGACTTCATCCCGCATTTTTACCACTGGTTTCGCCGGTTTACCAAGATGCTGATTAAGATTAATCTGCACGATATCCGGGATGGGTATATCTGCCAGAGGTTTGTGTTCACTCAGGGATTTTCGTTCCGGAGGATGGGCGCCGCCCCGTTTAAACGTGAACATTTTCATTGACCTCACTCTCCTCTTTCGGGGTTATGGCCATGGATCCTTCGCGGACAAGAATCGTATTTGCGGGACATTTTTCGACACATGCGCGGCATTCAGTACAATTATCCGGTTTGATTTTTGCGATGAATGGTTTGAACTGAATGGCCTCATCATTACACGCTTTGTCACACAATTTGCATCCGATGCATCCCACTGAACAATATTTTTTTACTTCCGGACCTTTATCCGGTGAATTACATGCCACATAGACGGTTTTGTCATATCGGGTTAGTTCAATCAGGTTCCGGGGACAGGCTTTAACACATATCCCACATCCCACACATGCATCTTCATCCACCACGGCAACGCCGTTAATGATGTGGATGCAATCATAAGAACATACGGTTAAGCAGTCGCCGTAACCCATACATCCGTGGGGACAGACAAGATCCAGAATGTTACCGATCGCCGCCGCAGAACAGGTTTTAATGCCGTGATACCGGCCTTCTCTGACACTGTTGATTCCACCCTGACAGTTGACACGGGCAACCATACGCTGTTTCTGACTCACTTCCACACCCAGAAGTTTACCAATATCACTCATGGATTCAGAATCAATGACCGGACAATTCAGGTCCATATCACTGGTATCCACAAGTTTCTCGGCAAACGCCCGACAGCCGGCAAAACCGCAGCCGCCGCAGTTGGCTCCAGGCAGTAACTCCTCAACATCATCAATCAATGGATTTTCGACAACAGCAAATTTTTTCGAGGCGACAAATAGTACCAGGCCGGATACCAGGGCGATGGACCCCAGGCTAATACAGGTAATCAGCACAACCATGTACCTCTCCTTTTTTAATAAAACGAATTCCCAATACCCTGTTTATTCCTGGTGATATCCAGAAATAAACCCCAAATAAGCGCGATCATATTATCAGAACATATTAATAAATCAATCCATATTATCGGGTTGACATGTGGAATTATTCCGATAGATTCTCTTTAGATTCGGGTTGTTGCACTGGTATTATCTGTGTAAGTGTGGTAGAAGATTCAGGGATTTCAATCTGGAATTCAAGGGAGGTTAAAATGACTGATTTATCGACTGAGTATATGGGGTTGAAACTATCAAACCCTCTGATAATTGCCAGTTGCAGCCTTGTTAAAGATGTTGAGAACGTGCAGCGTTGTCAGGATGCAGGTGCCGGTGCTGTTGTCATGAAATCTCTTTTTGAGGAACAGATCAGGCTGGAAGCGGATCGTCTGGTGGATTCCTCAAACGGGATGTGGCACACCGAGGGGTACGATTATCTTTCTAATACACAGATGGAATTTGATGAAAAAGAATATCTGAAAATCGTTGCTGCGGCCAAGAAACAGGCATCTATACCCGTGATCGCCAGCATCAACTGCGCGACAGCATCGGGCTGGCTTGATTATGCCGGGAAACTTGAAAACAGCGGCGCCGATGCTCTGGAACTCAATATTTCCTACCTTCCCAATAATACAAAAGAATCCGGGCAGGATGTTGAAAAACAGTATCTCGCGATCCTTCAGGAAGTTAACAGCCGGATAAAAATTCCCATCGCTGTTAAAATCGGCCCATTTTTTTCATCCATGGCAAGAATGGCCTCAGAACTTTCCTGGAAAGGCGCTTCAGCCCTGGTCCTCTTTAATCGATTCTACCAATTCAATATTGATATCCATCAGATGAAAATCAGCGCCGGAAATCGTTTCAGCACCTCCGGCGAAATCGCTCAATCCCTGAGATGGATCGCACTGCTGGCGGGCAAACTTGATTGCGACCTGGCTGCATCCACAGGAAGTCACACCAGCGAAGATGTCATCAAACATCTCCTGGCCGGCGCAACTGTGGTTCAACTCTGCTCAACCCTGTACCTGAACGGACTCAGCCGGATCGGTGAAATTCTTAAGGAACTCGAGGAATGGATGACGGATAACGATTTTAATTCCATCCCGGAATTTCATGGTGTGCTGGCGCAGAAAAACAGCGAACACCCGGAAATGTACGAACGCCAGCAATATATGAAAGCCCTTGTGGGTATCGAGTAAATCAGTTTAAAAATACAAAAAAATCCGGCCTGGTATTTCCCGGCCGGATTTTTTTTTCTGAGGAGAAAATTTATTTAAAGAAGGCAATAAAATCAGATTTCGTATTCACATCACAGACGATTCAAATCAATTGTCCGGAATACGCAAACAGTGAAACCGATCTTTGAGGTGTTTCAGGAAATGTCCGGCTGATGGGTGTTCTGTGGGACGGCCGCCGGGGTTTTGTGCTGGAAAAGGCACTCAGTGCCTGCCGGGGTGCGATTCCCTCTACTGAGAGATCCCTTTTATTGAGTGAGTTGAAAAGATGAGGTTCGTATGGGTTTGTCATGGCTTTCTCCTTCCTGAAACGTTGTGATCGCCATCGTCACCCATCAGTAGAGCAACTCCCGTGCCAACCCTGACGAATCATCCTTATCTAACTGTATTCATTGCTTTTTTTTTAATTTTACACTATCAAACCAAACCAAACCCCTTGTTTAAAACATTGCGATCACGCCAATATGTTTTGCGTTTTTTTTGTATTATTCTTTATTTATAGCTTTTGTCTGCCTACTAATTGTGCTTTTTACAGCACCTAGATTGTTGGCATATCTTTGTAAAGGATTTAAATCAAAGGGGGGAAGCGGGACAAAATTAAATTAAAACCGCTGACTGCCCCACA
>SWBY01010088.1_pt1 | contig 55088 bp, 67 predicted proteins | sample 4693071 | NCBI WGS metagenome assembly SWBY01 (sample SAMN10267273, study PRJNA491770) | bioreactor metagenome | isolation source: DHS bioreactor inoculated with marine methane seep sediment | place: Japan: Omine Ridge, Nankai Trough | collected 2006-05-06 | reverse complement strand
TTGCTGAACCAGCGCATCGAGACCAAGCAGAGGATGAAAGATGCCTCAGGTGATGAAGCCCGGGTACTGGATGCCACACAACATGCCCTGAAGATATTGCTGAACAGTTATTACGGGTATTCAGGTTACACGAGGGCAAAACTGTACAGTCTCACGCTGGCCAATTCAGTGACCAGTTTTGGCAGGGAGAACATCCTGAACACCAAGCAGGTCGTGGAAGGGCAGATCGGCAGTATATACATTATCAACCACCAGGCGTACCTGGATACGGAACTGGCAGAGAAAGGACTGGACAGGGATATGGCACGGAAGGTCGACCTGTCAGTGGTGTACGGGGATACTGACAGCGTGTTCGTGAAGTTGTCACCTGAAGGCATATCACTGGATGATGCAGGTGCAGTAGGGCGTAAGATCTCAGGTATCGTATCTGGTACACTGCCTGACCCGATGGAGCTGGAGTTCGAGAGTTTTTCCAGGCGTTCCATTTTCATTGCTAAGAAGCGATATGCGGTCTGGGTATTTGAACCGGGCGTCGATGGATGGTCTGACAGTATCAAGGTGAAGGGTATGGAAACAGTCAGGCGCGACTGGTGTGAGCTTACAAGCAAGACCCTGAACCATGTACTGGAACTTGTGTTAAAGGAGGGCAGGGTCGAAGAGGCTGTTACATATGTCAGGCAGGTCATCAGCAGTGTGCGGAATATTGACATTGCAGCCGAGCCTTCGGCTATAAATGACCTGGTGCTGACAAGGAAATATACCAAAAAGACCGAGAGTTACCGTAACAAACAGCCCCATGTGACTGTTGTGGAGAAAATGAGGAAGCGCTTAAGGTTTGTGCCCTCGATCGGGGACAGGATACCTTTTGTGATAACAGCTGGCAGCGGACTGTTTGTTGAAAGGGCAGAGGACCCTGAGTATGTGAAGGAGAATAATATTGCCCTTGATGTTGATTATTATGTCAAGAAACAGATACTTCCGCCTGTGGAGCGTATCCTAAGGGAACTGGGTGTGGATGCATCTGTCCTGGATTATGATGAGAAGCAAAAGGGACTTGCGGATTTCGGTGGCGGTCTGGAAACTGGGCATACTGGCAACAAGGCAAGAAAAAGTAAGACTACGGAAAAGAAAGGACAGGCCCGATTATTTGATTTTTAAAAAAATGGAGTATGACATGAAAGTATACCAGATCAACAGTTCACCCTATGATGCCAATGCCTTTTTGGTCGTAACTGAAAAACCTGTACTGGTCGATGTGGGAATGAATGCATCATATATCCTGGACAGGATAACGGAAATAATGGAGCCCGACGAGGTTGAGAACATCATTCTTACCCACGGGCATTATGACCACTGGGGTGCAGTGGAAGAAGTAAGGCAGAGGACTGGGGCAAGTGTGGCGCTGCATGAGGATGATATGTATCTACTGGATGATGATGTGTCGAACGTGTCTGCAATGTTCGGGGCTCATGGGGCCGGTTTTACACCAGACCGCCTGCTGTGTGCAGGGGAACTGATAGACCTGGGGGGCGGCAGCAGCCTGGAAGTGATCCATACTCCGGGTCACACACCAGGTAGCATCAGCCTGTACCATGCCGGGTCAAAGATACTGTTCACAGGGGATACTGTATTCCCTGGCGGCAGTTTCGGGCGCACTGACCTGACCGGCGGCAGCCAGGAGCAGCTTGTAGAATCGCTGAAGCTCCTTTTAGGGCTGGATGTGGAAGTGATGTATCCCGGGCACGGGGATGTGACAGATAATGATGTTGCCGGCCAGATAAGTATGTCGATGCGTCTTGCACAGACGTATTTGTGAGATGGGAAGTAAATGAAATGTTTCAGAGAGGTTTTCGGCGATGAATGAACTGGATGATGATTTAACAGAGTTTGACATTGAGGAGCTCATACCCCAGAAAGAGCGTGACCATATGCTGTATGGACTTCACAGGTATCTGGCATGGGTGGGGGAGGTTGTGCCGGAAGTAATTACTGTTGATGGTCGTGAAATAAAGCTGCATAATCTGGTATGGAAATTAACCAGGAAAAGAAGGTTGACAGATAAGGAAAAAAATTGTGTTCGAGGTTTGATACTCCTCCTGGATAAGAAGGAAAAGTTTGATGAGGAGCGGCTTGAGAAGGCAAAACTTACCAGGGACCAGGCTGAACAGCTCTATGATGAGGCGGCCGGGTTGGTAAGGGCCATTATGGATTTGCGGGATCTGGAGGAGGGTAAGATCAAGATGGCTGATTTTGATGAGATTGCGCTCAGGGACAAGCTGGAAGATGCCAGGCGCTGGGTGAAGTATGTGAAGCATATAAAGGAGTGATGGTCGAATAGAACTTGACCTGAAAACTCAATCGATCACACACCAACGGCACGAGATTGACGGAATTGGTGGTTAGTGAGCAGGTGGCGCAAAAATAATATTTAAAAGTTATTTTCTCAATAGAATTGCTTTATCTAGCATAAATGAAATAATCTATTTAGTGATTGAAAATGGTTATTGACATACAGGAAGCATATAATCTCATGGAATTCCTGAAAAAATTAAAACCAGAAGCAGGTGTGCATGTAGCTGAGCAAATGGTTGGAAAATTCAAAGGAATTATTCCTGAAGGCACAAGTAGCGTAGATTTTTTGAAGAAGGTTCATAAAAGTCAATATGACCAAGATTATAGATAAATATAATCTCACTGAAGAAGATGGCAGCGATGTATAAGTACGCAATAGAGATTTTTTATAGCGAGGAAGATGAGGGTTATATAGCCACCGTCCCTGAATTACCAGGATGTTCTGCTTTCGGGAATACCGAAGAAGAATCATTAGAAGAAGTTAAAATTGCAGTGGAACTCTGGCTTAAAACAGCTCAAAAAGAAGGTACAAAAATACCACAACCTCATGGAAAAGAACTCCTCAAAGAACTCTTTGAAAAACAACACTTCCAGACTACTTATGGAGAACTGGCGTAGAATTCATCAAGTATTTTTATCATGGGTTCAACAAAAGAACAGATGATTCACTTCATACACAATCAGCCAGATGATAGTTCATACGATGAAATCCTTAATGAGTTAGCCTTCTGCCTGATGATTGAACAAGGACTGGCTGCCGCCTATGAGCACAACCGCATGCCCGAGAACTTCAAGTGAAATAAATCCAATCAAACCAGCGTCAAATCCCCGAATGCCTCAAAGTGCTTCCTGTTAAAAGTAAACAGCTTAAATCCCCTATTGATAGCAACCGCCGCAATCATGGCATCAAACCTGGGAACCTTCTTCCCCATTTTCCCTGTTTCAACTTCGAGTTTTGAGGAAAGAACTGCATCATCCTTTGTGAACTCAACAACATCAAGCACCAGTATCCTTTCGAGTTTTACATGGTCAGTATATTTATGCAGACCGTACAGGATCTCGTGCAGATTCAAAGAGGTGGTGGTGATATCTTCTCCAGTCCTCTCGATCTTCTTCAGTGCCTTATCACCTTTTTCTGAATTCCTGTCAAATATCTCGATAAGGACATCGGTATCCACAAGGATCAATATCGTATCTCCTCTCTTTTTTCAGACAACTCTTTCAACAGGGCATCCTTGTCTTTGACCTCAATAAAACCACGCAGTTCTTTTAATTTATCTAAATTCCGCCTGGATATTACCATCCTCTCAAAAAAATCACTGAAACTCTCCTTGGTTCCCTTAATGGACAAGAGCATCCTGTAAACATCTTCCCGGATAGTGATTGTTTTGGTTGTCATAGTTAAACATATGTTTAAACATATATTTATGGATTCCTGGTAAATAGGTCATATCCACATACGCCAAAAATTTAGATCATATTTAATTATGTTTTAAATCAATTTCCAAGAGATTTTAAGAAAACTCAATCCTCTCCACATACAGGTTCCTGTCCCCACCCCAGAGGATATTTAAATCATTTGTCATAGTAACCCTGAGTGTATGATCACCTTCATCAAGCAGCACATCCCCGAAAGGTACATCTATTCTTGACCCGCTGGCCACTTCTATTTCATCCAGGACCACACCATCAATCTCGATACTACCAATAGCCCACTCCTCCGGCATCAGGGGCCAGTGTGCTTCCGTGGCCCATCCGGTCAGGGTGATACTGTAAGAAGTGTTGTGTTCAATCTGGAACTGGGCTACCAGTTCCGCGTCTGGATCACCTTCTGGTGATGAATATATCCATTCATTGAATTTTATTACCAGAGGCGGCGGTGTGAATGCAACTTCGCCTGTTCCGTTATGGAGTCCAGGGGACTGTGCTGTGACCACACCCAACCCCAGTTCTCCAGAGGTCAGCATCACGCTGCCGCTACCATGGGCATTAGTGACCAACTGCACGATACTGAGGTTGCCCCTGCTGCTGGTCAGGTTTACAGTCCTTCCCATCTCATGTACCCACCGGCCCTGGCTGTCGACCAACTGTACCGTGACCCTACCTTCAGTAACATCATCAGCAGGGAAAGAATCCGGGTTTACTGACACAAGCAAGCCATGGGACAGCCCACCAGTACTATTTGGGTTAATATACACATTCAGATTATCTCTCAGGTGCGAAAGTGTGTATGTAGTGCCCCTGTCATAGACCAGTTCAAAAGTCACAGACTGGCTGCCGCCGGTGAGCACAACCGCCTGCCCCAGTCCGTCCACAGACCTGGACAACCACCGGCCCTCTACCAATTCGCCTTCACGAATGTGGATCGAATCCTGGAGCTTTATCAACCTCTTGCCGTCGCCCCTCAACTTATAGTAGATTACGTCACCGTTATCTGTCACCAGACCCGGCGGTGTGTCGTTCAGAATGCCATTGTTGTCAGGGTCAGGGTCCACCCCGAATGATAGGTATTCCAGGCGCTCAGGCAGCACCAGGTCAAAGCTCCTTATATTGCCGGTGGCAGCGTACGGGTCTGACAGGTCCCTGGCATATCCTGACTGCATAAGTTCAATACCGGATTTAACCCCCCCCAGCTGACGCTCCATTAAGGCGCCATCCATTGGCGGTCCTGCATTCTTCAGGCCAACTGCCGTAAGTGCAATAATAATTCCAACCAGGACCAGGTAGACCACCAGTTTTAGTGGAATTGTATCAATACCATGTTCATCTTTCCACAAATTAACACCAGGGTTCGAAAGAAGAGGACAAAGTATTTATCTTTTGATGTTTAAGATTGTCCACAGGTTGAGTCCATGGAAAAAACAGATGTTTACGGAAGGATAGAGTCATTTGACCAGAGCGTACGAAGTATCGAGAGGCGGTTGCGTGCAGTTGAGCGGAGATTGTCAACCAGTAAGGATGATTACATCAGGACTGTTCAGGAATCATCTGAAAATATCCAGTGGACAGACCCTGATATAGAGGAACTGCAGGCTGAATTCAATGACCTAGAAGCTGAATTCAAAGAACTGCATGATGTCATTGAAAAACTGACAAGCGCCCTTGCCGCAATAAAGTCTGACGAACTTACACAGCTTAACAGTTCCATGGATGCCCTGCGGCAGGGATTACAGGCTGCCAGTAGCAGGATCGAAGAACTGGGTGGACAACAATCGAGCCTGAAGAAAGACACATCTACCTCAGTGGAATCCATAAACAATGCACACAGCTCACAGATCGAAACGCTCAGGGAAGAACTGGAAGACACAAGACAGAGATTACAGCGCCAGGAGAATATGAACAAGATATCCATAGGCAATATCAAAGTACCTGTGGAACTTTCAGGCATAGTGGCATCCATTGCACTTATTGCTACAGGCTACCTTGTCTGGGCCGACAGGTGGGACATCATACGCTCCACTTATTATCCTACCGGACTGGCAATACTGTTCGCTTCGGCTGTGATTGCAAAGTTCATAATAACCAACAGGCACTCCGACACTTCATAGATGAAGCGTTAACTATCTACCACTTTTAGTGCAAAATCGTTCTTGTAATCTACAAATCCACTGGCTTTAGCTGACAGTTTCAGGTATCCTTCACCTGGAACACTGAAAGAAGCTGTATTAATATTGACCAAGGCATTTCCGTTACTGTCAGTCATACCTGAAGCAGAAGTATGCAGGCCATAGAAAACCACAGTTGCGCCCACCACAGGCCCGCCATCTATATCAATTACACACACAGTGACGTTTTTAGTACCATTGTTAACATGTAACACACTACTTGTTGTGCTGTTATCAATACCAGTGATATCGGCATGCATGCTTTTTGGCACCATGTTTATGTCGCCGATGAACATTATCATAGCAGCCAGACCTGCCATTCCGACGATAGTAAGCACTACCATCCTCATGGGCAGGCCCATGGTGGCTGTTTCGTCCCTGAACATACCTAAGTGATCAATATTGCAGCTTCATCTGAATAATCATAGAACTCATTGGCCTTTACAACCAGCTCAAGGTCTACCGAGTCCTGGTTCAGGCGGATGAATACATCAGATACGTCAACTGTTGCCAGTCCTGTACCATCTGTCTTGCCAGAACCAATACCGCCTCCGCCTGTTATTATTACGCTGGCTCCATCTACCATATTATTGTCACTGTCATACACTTGTATAACAACTGTCACATTAGAGCTTACACCATTGGTGATATCAGCGGTGACGCCATCCACACCATTGACCGATATCACATTTATTACCAGGTTTTTTTTTGTCTCCGGAATAATAGCCAGGAGGGCAGCCAGGGCCACCATTCCCACCACAAGCATAACTACTATATTGATAGGTAGTTCCATACCATTCTCATTTTTAATTAAAGATCTGTTAGCCTTACTCATCCAATTCACCAGATCTTATATATTTTTATAAATATTTAAATATTGCGATAGATTTCACACAATTGAAGCGAAAAGTGTCCTGCTCACAACCATGGAAATTGTAAAGACCAAAATCGACAAAGGCAGCCCCTTTCCAAGTTCATACATGAATTGGGCTTTGTCCCCGCCGTATTCGATACCTCCTGCAAACCTGACCATGATAACAACCAGGATGATAATATAAAATCCCACTGCCAGTATGAACACATCAGGAGATATGCTCTGTTCCATCCCGCCTCCCACATCTGACATGATCGATGAAATACTGATATCATCAGGCAGCCTGCTCATCTCGTGTGAAATATCTTGCAGTATCTTCTGGATAACCTCTGAAAGGGCCAGGGTCACACCTGCGATCAGGGGTGCAAATATTGTAGCCGTCGTTTTCATTGTGGATGTCACATCATACAGTGAGCTTTTAATGTTATCCTCAACCTCTTGCAGCTCTTTCAAGTGGTCTGCCAGTTTTACAATGGCAACACCTGCTGCCTCATGGCTTTTATATACACTCTCGGTAAACAGCCGCATAGTGGTGTGCACCCGCTCTGAATAGATATTCTTAAACGCACCGTACTCCTGGTCAAATATTGCACCTTTCAGCGTTGTCCTGAGAAAAGAGATGTTCTGCGCCACGTCCTGGAATGCTTTTCCAATGCCTGTACCCTTCATGGTCTGTGCGGTCTGCATGAAGGCCCATTCCGGGGAACGCCCCTCGCTGATCCGGCGTCCCAGTACGAACAGGGCATCTGCAAACTGTCGCTCTATCTCCTTAATCTCATCCCTGATGCTTTTATATGGTGCATAGACCCTAAATGCATATATGGAGATCAGGGCTGTGACACCCCATATCAAGGGGAACGAAACAGGTACGTACCCCGTCATAGCACCTGTGCTCACAATGCCACCTGGATTGCCAAGTTGAAGCCAAATATACCCGGATGCAGAAATCAATACCGCTACTGCTATTGATAATATCATTGTACTTCGTCTGGTACTCCTGATATTTACAAGGCGCGGGTGTTCATCCGGGATATTGGGCGGCGAAAATGCAGCAGGACGCTGAAGCAGTATATACTCGGCATATGCAAAGGTGGCCAGCGGCAGGATCAGGTCATAGAGCAGTATCAGGGTGATGGCATCGATACGCACTCCCACAATACTCACAGCAGGAAGCAGCGCCACCAGTGCCAGCGGGATCAGGATGAAGATGCTGTACAATACATAGGTAGGTGTCTTAAGCCTGGCCGCAAACCCTTCCATCGTATGCCTGGTACCCTCCAGCACAATATCCAGGCTCTTGTTCAGTGTCATCACACGCTGTGCTTCATCAGGCTCGTTTGTACTGCTCTTAACCAGGTACAGTGCACGCTTGAAGTACTCACTGTTCTTACCCCATTGATTGGCAAAGGCTATGAGGGCATCATCGATATCGGTGTACACTCTTACATGCATATCCCAGATCAGTTTACGCAGGTCCCGTGCCAGGGGCCTATTCGAATTGGCAGCTGCAAAGGAGATGGCCCGCTCCATATTCGATACCAGTTTCATGCTCATGACAACATACGATAGTATCTCTGGGATATCGCCCAGGGAGTGTATCTTTAGGAACCTGGCATGGATCTTGGGATATTCACTGAGATAAAGCAGCAGGGCTGAAGGTATGAGCAAAGTGGTCATTACCATGAAGATTATGGTGGTGGAGCTGACTACCATGAACCTGAAAAAGACCAGGTCCATGACAATAAGCACTATAAATGAGATTAAAGCACCCGATATGGCTAATATTTGGGATTCGTAGGGTTCAACATCAAATCCGCAAAAATTCAGGCTATCCATGAATTCCTGACTGACCGAGGCTTCACTTTTCTTTTTAAAGCGTTCAAGGTCGCCTACAAGCCAGCCAAAGTAGTTGACTGAATGCTTACATGCAGTTGAGTACCAGTTGCCAGGCATTTAATCTCACCAGGACTTAGGTGGAGTTGTATGTATATAAACACAGTGAATTTTTTTACCAAAATTGTAATGTTGCAATTAACATCCTGGTATAAATTTTAGTATTCCCCCACAATCTGCAGCTACATGGCATGGTAAAAATGATACGATAGCAAGAAAGACTTAAAAAAACAAAGCAATCAGTCAACCACTAGATCATTGGAGATATTGCAAAAGATATTTGGCCAATTAATTACTATTAATCTACTGATGAGTGTAAAAGAATTTACCGAGCTACTTGAAAAGATAAACAATAACACCTTGACGTCCACTGAAATTGCGGCTTTTGCCGGGATGCTACAGGAAAACATGTATAAAAGGTCGCCTGGATTTGAAAATGTCTCAAAGGACGATGTGCAGTGGTTTCAAACGTATTCTTTCGTACTTAACAAACTGGAACTGTTTTACAAAGGTGAAATCTACGACATCAAAAGCGGTGGGGATTGGAGACAGGCCATGGATGATGTTAGAAAACTGAAATTGCTTGTAGATGAGCTGGAAGAAAAAAAGCTCGTCAATGAAGTGGCTTGGTTTATTGACGGTATTTCCCTGTACAATATAACAGAACCTGAAATGTACAAAAAACAGATATTTGAAAAGGTCAGGGCCTCACTGGAAAAAATAATGGATTGAAAGGTTATAATACGAATATTTTGCAGCCTTTCATGCCTTCTCGATGATTATATTCCACAATTCTGATCCAATCTCTTCAATACTAATGATTTTATTCCCTTCGGATTCTAAACTCCAAGACAGGTTTCCTATAGCGGGCTCATTGTCATATGTGGCCACAAGCGTGTCGCCTGAATCCAGTTCTTCCAGTTTCAATGTAGTCTTCAAAAACGTGAAGGGATAAACCTCTCCCTAAAGGTCAAGTTTTGCTGTTGCTATAACTCATCACTTCCTTTTTTTAGCATATCCGGCACGACCCATCATAGATCTCTTCCTGTATTTGATCGATCTTTGGCTCCTCACCGCACACGGGACACTGTGGGTTCTTACGTATCCTGATCTCATCAAAGGTCATATACAGGGCATCGTAATATATCATCCTGCCCAGTAGCAGTTCACCGATTCCAAGCAAGTATTTTACCACCTCGGTGGCCTGGATGATACCAATGATACCGGGCAGCACACCCATCACTCCCACTTCATGGCTTAAGGGGACCGTACCCGGGGGTGGCGCATGTTCGAAAAGGCAGCGGTAGCATGGTCCTTTCCCTGGGATAATTGTTGTGACCTGCCCCTCAAAACTGAAGATACTGCCGTGTGACAGGGGGGTGCCGGTCAGCACGCAGGCATCGTTGACTAAAAACCGTGTGGCGAAATTATCAGAACAGTCCATCACGATGTCATAATCTTTGATAGTGTCCATGATGTTACCGGCATCCAGCCGGGTCTGATAGGGTACGACCTTCACGTCGGGGTTTAGTTTCTCCACGAACTCGGCTGCCGAGGTCACTTTGGGTTTATCCACGTTCCCGCCGTGTATGACCTGGCGCTGCAGGTTGCTCATGTCCACCACATCGTTGTCCACGATGCCAAGTGTGCCTACTCCGGCGGCGGCAAGGTACTGGATGACTGGGGAACCCAGACCTCCGGCACCGATGCAGAGCACTTTTGATTCGAGTAGTTTTTGCTGGCCTTTTTTGCCAATTTCCGGGAGCATGATGTTGCGTAAATAGCGCTGTAGTTGTTCTTTATTTAATCCGCCTATCATCTGAATTTATCTCCTGAGTTATAATGAAATATTACTATGGGTTGTATTTAGTCCACTAAAGTATTACTGACATAAATATATTATGGTGGTGACAATTGTATTTTTATTGGATATATCAGGGAGTCAAATTATTCTGCTGTATAACTTTTTCCTTAATGAAGATAACTTGTTCAACACACATAAAAAGAGATGGATTACATAGGAAAGATAAAAAGGAAATTAAAGTAAGGTGGAAGTAGATTTAGAAGGATAAATACAAATTTAACAAAGTCTGTTTGGTTCATATGACCAAAGAAGAGATTAAGATTGTCGAAGGATTTAATGAAGGGAAATGATATGGATTCAGAAAAATCATTAATCGTCTTTCATAATAATAAGATAAGAAGAATATGACATGATGATGAATGGAACTATTCTGTTTCAGACATCATTACAGTCCTTACATATAGCAAAGACGAGCTTGCCTACTGGAAAAAAAGGATAGAAGAGATAGAAAACCAGAGGCATTCAAGAGCAAAAAGACTTTGCGATACTAACAAGCGAGATATTAAAAGCAACATTTGGTAAAACTAATCAAGGATTAAATAAGAATGTAAGTTTAACCGAATGATGGTGAGTATTCACTTATGGAAATATTTAGAGGCGATACACATAAACCTACGATTCCTTGGCGGCTGCGGTGAAGTGGGCCGCTCTGCAATACTACTTGACGACAATGTCCTGCTCGACTACGGCATGAAACCTGCCGAACCCCCTTTATACCCAGTCGGTGGCGTGCGCCCCGATTCTGTCATCGTATCCCACGGTCACCTGGACCACTGCGGTGTTGTGCCCAACCTCATGGACATAAAACCTGACATATTCATGACACCAGTGACCAAAGACCTGGCATCACTACTGGCCAGGGACACCATGAAGATCGCAAGGGCAAAGGGCCAGGTGCTGCCATTTATAATAGAGGATGTCAGGGATTTTGAACTGCATACCTATTCAATAGATTACGGCACCGGATTTGATGCCTCAGGCTACGAAGGCATGCTGTATGATGCCGGACACATCCCGGGTTCGTCAAGCATATATCTTGAGAACAAGAGCGGCAGCCTGCTGTACACAGGTGATATAGACACCAGGGACACCAACCTGCTTGGTCCTGCCGAAAACCTGCCAGTTGCAGATATAGCAATAGTGGAAAGTACCTACTTTGGCACTGAACACACTGTAAGGTCGAAGCTTGAGCGGGATTTTATTGATTCAATAAAAGATACAGTGGAGGGCGGAGGATGGGCAATAATACCCGCCTTTGCTATCGGGCGCACCCAGGAAGTGGTCATGATACTGGAAAAGTATGGTATACGGCCCTATGTAGACGGTATGGGAGTGGATGTCTACAAGCTCCTCAAAAAACATCCTTCATACCTAAAGGATCCGACCCGCCTTGACAAGGCTTTCAAGGACGCTTTTAGAGTGAATCCAAGGGAAAGGTCAAGAATAATGGATGAACCCTGTGTCATAGTGACCACCGCAGGTATGTTGAACGGGGGTCCTGTACTGTACTATCTCAGGCACATCCATGACGATCCAAGGTCAAAGATATTGCTCACAGGGTACCAGGTGGAAGGCACCAACGGAAGGCTGGCACTGGAACGGGGATACTACGAGGACCGGGGCAGGTCCATCCAGATCAGCGCACAGATCGAACTCTATGATTTTTCGGCACACAGTGGTGACAGCAGCCTTAAAGAACTGGTCACAGAGCAGGTGGATGGCGGATGCCAGCTTGTGGTTTGCGTGCACGGTGACAATACCAAAGGTTTTGCATCATGGATCAATGAGAACCTGGAAGTGAATGCGGTATCACCTGTCAACGGTGACCAGATTTATATTAAATCAAGCCTTTATTGAAAACATGAATATTGTAGTGCTGAGGCTCGGCCACCGGCCCGAGCGGGACCAGCGGGTCACCACCCATGTCGGGCTGACAGCCCGGGCTCTTGGTGCGTCGGGAATGCTGCTTGCCTCGGATGACCGTGGTGTTATTAACAGCATCAATGAAGTGACCGGGCGCTGGGGAGGCGATTTTTTTGCCAGGTCAGTGGGTTCGTGGAAACAGGAGGTACGGCAGTGGCAGGACTCAGGCGGTAAGGTGGTGCACCTGACCATGTACGGCCAGAACCTGCCCGGTGTACTGGATGAGATATCAGGCACAGAGTCTGTAATGGTGGTTGTTGGTGCTGAAAAGGTCCCTCCTGATATCTACCAGGTGGCTGACTGGAATGTGGCAGTTGGAAACCAGCCCCATTCAGAGATCGCATCCCTTGCAGTGTTCCTTGACAGGCTTCATGCGATTCGGGGCACGGACCCTTTGACACAGGAATTCCAGGGAGGTACCCTGAAGATCGTCCCATCCGGGCGGGGAAAAATAGTAAAGGAGGTATAGGGTTACGGCACAGCGAAAACTGGAAAGGTTCCAGTCACATGGAAAATACAATTCGCTGTGGTACTGGAAGCATGTAGTATCTCCTGCAAGAGTGATCTACAATAATATTCTTATGCGCCTGGCCAGGATATCCCCTTCCCTCAGCCTGAAGCTTTGGCTATACCGTATGATGGGGATACGGGTGGGCAGCAATGTTTCCATAGCACTTGAGGTTACCATGGACGTTTTTTTCCCGCAGCTTATCGAGATAGGTGACAATACCATAATCGGCTACAATACCACGATCCTGTGCCATGAGTTTTTAATAAAGGAATACGTGACCGGTCCCGTGGTCATTGGAAGGGATGTGATGGTGGGGGCAAACACCACGATATTGCCTGGTGTAACAATTGCAAATGGGTCTGTGGTCTCTGCACATTCCCTTGTCAACAGTGATGTTGAAGGGTTTGTGGGCGGCGTCCCTGCCAGGCCCCTGAACCGGAATTAACAGGAAGATATGTCAATGGATATAATAGAATTTTTCCACAGGTTCAAGGCTTATCCATTGACCAGATATTCCCTATTGCTGGCATCTATTATCGGAACAGCTTTCGGGTTCTATTATTACGAATGGCAGTTAAGGACATCTCCCGTATATTACTGGCCGCTGATACCCGACAGTCCGGTCTTTACCCTGATGTACGTGCTTGTGCTGGCAGCCTATTCGGTAGGAAGACGCAGTAACCTGTTCGACACTTTCACATTTATCGGGCTGAACAAGATAGGCATATGGACGCTTTTCGTGCTGCTATATGATTTTGACTATTATTTCTCTCCCGGGACCTGGGTGTTCAGGTCTGTGCTGTTTTTGCTGCACATCGGCATGATATTATGTGCTCTTACCCTTTTAAAGGATATGAAACGGCCCACGTTTACAATGATGGGGCTGATACTTGGCGTATTCTTAGTGCTGGATTATTTTGACTATATTATCGGTACCCACCCGTACCTGCATACACCCAGGGTGGATGTGGTGGGGTTGGCAGCACTTATACTGACCATTGGCTGCTGGGGTGTGGTATGGTTGATACGGGAGAGGGATAAGGGAGTCTTTTAAATTATTTCTGGTCTTTTAAACTATAACGAACCGCAGATGAACGCAAATTTCGCATGCAATATCCGCGTTCATTTGTGGTTCCTTTATTCTACCAGCACGCCCTTGGGCATAGCAGGCAGCATCATACTGCAACACCTTCTTCTATCTTTTCAAGTATTTCTACAAACGTCGGTTCTTCTGATGGCTTAACATCATTCCCCATATGCAAATGGTGAGGAAATGTTTCAATATTTGAATGATGTGGAGCATTGTCCCATCTTCTTATCAACTTTTTTTCCTTGTCCTGCCAGTGATAAGAGTAATCCAGTTTATGCAGACCGGAATCAACATATTCAAAAACATGAAGCTTAGAATTATCTTGAAATTCAATTACAAACCTGATATAACCCTTCTTCACGCCGGTAAATTCTTTGATAAGCCGGAATTTTTTTACTAAAGGATTCTTTTTAGCAATCGTTATTAAAAATCCGAAATAGTCATCAATCATCCGATTGCCTTAAGCAGCATCTTTTTCTCTTCTTCTAGCTCATTGCATATCTCATAAGATGCCTTCCATTCAAAAAAGTCTATATCGTCTTCAAGTGCTCCATTCACAAATTTTTGATAGAATATTTCAGTTTGCATGCCGTATTTTTTCTCAAAATATTTCATGTTCTCGTTAATATCATTCAGCTTCTGATTGATCTCTTCTAATTTTGACATGAGCGTCCTGATGACCACATGCTTCACTGAATCCTTTAGAAATCCGGAATTCTTTATTTCCACTGACATAATCATCACTACTAAATATCAGGTTAATATGTTTTATAATCCTTCATTCTATAGAACATTCATCACAGTTCCTGTTTTTTTTTATCAATTAATCTGAAGTACATTTGCTTTCAATTTAATCCGGATTCATTGACCAACCTTGACATCGAATGCAATATAATCCCCGCAAACGCCATAAAACACCCCACCAGCGTTAGCATGATCATCAATAGCATCGGCCCGAAATTTAAGCTGCCACCCAAATAAAACGTATTTAAAAATCCCAACCTAGCCTGGTGCCGTGTGAATCAAACGCCTTTCTTTTGTTTGGCTGCTATAAGTTCTTCCTGTAAAGTCACACTATCTGTTTTGTAGATTATCAATGAAATACACAGCAGGAAAAATGCGACTATATTCAGGAGCATAGGGATTATTATTGCACTTCCTGTAATTCCGCCGCCGCCCGGACCTAGTACAGTCGGATGATTGGTAGCAGACCATATCCTGATGCTCATGAAACTGATAGGGACGCTGATAAAACCTATAATACCGAATACCGCACTAAGACGTGCCCGTTTTTCTGGCATGTCAACCGCTTGCCTTATCATGAGGTAAGCAACATATATGAAAAAAAGCACCAGCGAGGTATTGAGCCGTATATCACCGGGCGGCCAGTAGTGTCCCCATGCCGCCTTTGCCCATATGGAACCGGATATGAGGGTCAGTCCTGCAAAGATGACACCAACCTCAGCCGATGCTGCAGCTTTAAGGTCCCATTTCTGCTCCCCATCCCGCAGGTAGAGGATACTGAAGATCATTACCAGTAAAAAGGCCATGTATGAGGTGAGGGCTATTGCGATATGGAAATATGCGATATAGAAACTGTATACATAGTTCGCCCATTGGGCATCAGTGGACACATAATGAACCTGTCCTTCAGGATTGGTATATGTACCCCGTTCGCCCGGGTTTATAGGTACAGGTGCATATAAGAAAATAATAAGGATGGCTGCAAGTATGAAGATAATTGTGGCACCATATAGGTATTTTTTGTAATCAGTGTTTTTCATATTTTTTACCATGCTAAAGCCCTTCTTCAGCGATATTTTGCATTGTCATTAGATGTGTTATGTATAATAAATGATTTCGGAAAGAGCAGCAATTCTAAATGATAAATCAATAAGTATGTGCAAAAAGTATAAATACTTTGATACTAAATAAATTTTTTATTACAATCGCAAATGATTGTATATTTGTTATAAGAGGGGGATGTCTCTTATAAATGTATAAGGAGGTAATAATTTATGGACATTGTTGAAAATATCAAGTATCCAACGACTGATAGTGAATGGATAAAGAAAATCCTAATTGGAGGAATACTCCTAATAATCCCTATAATAAATTTCATTATTGGAGGATACTATATTAAAACGTTAAGGGGTAGCATTGAAGGCAAACCTGGCCTTCCTGAATGGGATGAATGGGGTGACCTGTTCATTACAGGATTGATGGTAGCAATTATCGGATTTATTTACATGCTCATACCATTGATCGTATTGTTTGTGTCAATAGGAGGAGCACTAACTGCAGCAATTTCATCTGGTGACTTTTCGGCAGCCAGTATAAGTGCTATAGTCGGAGGTTCCCTGTTCAGTGTGCTCCTGATGTTAATTGTTTATCTGGTGCTGCCAATGGCATTATCAATTTATGCCAAGGAAGATTCAATAGGCGCTGCATTCAGGATTGGAGAAATATTATCCAGAATAAAATCTGTCCCTGGAGATTATATAATTTCGATAATAGTATTGTATGCATTACTGTTCATTGTAAATTTGGTTGCCGCGATTCCCATCTTAGGTTGGGTGATAGTGATTTTTGCAAACTTTTATATAACCCTAGTAGCTTCAAAAATGTTCGGGGAAGTATACGCATCATCAAATGCCTGATGAAATTAAATATTCCCTGGTTTATCCAGGGAAATCTTATTTTTTACAAATACCACCTGTATAATACACTTTTTTGCTAGCCTTTTTCCACTATAAAAAAATTTTTATATTTTTAAAAAAAACATAACAACAACTATTTTATCCTTCCGCACTTGAGATTATAGATGGCATTGTACCGCATTGGCCACGTAAGGCAGTATAAGTGAATTTTGTCCCAAGGCCAAGATGTACAAAAAGTATAAATATCTTAAAACTAAATAAATTTTTTATAGTATGTGAAGTATAACTTTGTATACTTAAGTAAATGCGAATGATGTGAGCATTTTCTTATTACAGTCGTAAATGACTGTATAAATAATAAACGTGGGTTGAACATGAATATTTATATTTTGGAGGAATGAACCTTGGTAATAATTAAAAGAATAGGTGCTGTTTCAGTAGGGAAAATATTTGCTTTGATATATGCAATATTTGGATTGATTGCAGGCATAATCTTTGCATTAATCTCATTACTTGGGGGAGCAATAGCGGGAGAAGCTCTTCCATCTGTTATCTTTGGAGTAGGCTCAATCATCTACTTCCCTATTATGTATGGAATAATGGGTTTTATAGGGGGAGTGTTAACGGCATTCGTATATAATTTAGCTGCCGGTTGGATAGGTGGAATTGAAGTAGAGACAGAATAGGTGGGTTTTAATTACCCACCACTTTTCTTTTTTTTTTCGAATCTCACATGGATTGAGTTAGGGGACTTTACTTTATCGAATCATCTCTACATTAATTTTTTCTGCAGTCGTATAAGCATCATATATTCCGTAAATCCAGACAATTGGGTAAGTAAGAAATCCGATAATAACAAACATTAAAAACACATTTACTGTTTGCACAATAATTAGAAGAAGACCTTTTCCAATCTCACCGTTGTATATTTGCCCAAGACCTGCAAAAAAGAATGATGCTATAGCTGCTATTCCTGGATTTTTCATTTGACATAATGGATTAATTTTTTGTCTAACACCACACTTGGGGCATATCTCAGCTTCAGCTTTAATCACTTCTCCGCAGCTAAAACAATATACGTTATCCGTACCTATTTCCATATTATAACCTCTTATGGTTTCAATTACCATTCTTTTATTATTTTAAGCTATAAAAAACTTATGAGAATATGACAATTGTTTTTTTTCAAACTCATAAGGTTTTTATTCAGAAATGCCGGCAGAAGGGGGCTATCAGGAACCATTAACATTTGCAGCCATCGCAACAATTGGATTTGGTGGACTTGGCGGGTTTTAATTACCCGCCACTTTCCTTTTTTTTCGATCCATTTTTATAAACATATTATTTATTTATTTTAAAAAACACATAACAACAACTATTTTATCCTTCCACATCCATCTTAGTTCCCGATGAAAGTTTACAAGAACTATGATGACCTGCCAAAATTAAAACTCCCCAGAGGGCAGGAGGTATTTATCAGCGACAGTACGATCCGGGACGGTTCCCAGATGCCGGGTGTCGTTATGTCAAAAAACCATAAACTCCAGATTTTTGAGTATCTTCACCAGATCGGAATAGAAAAACTGGAAACCTTTGTTTTTAACCATCGGGACAAAGAAGCAGTGAGATCTATGCTGAACAAAGGGTATGAATTCCCTGAGGTCACAGGATGGGCCAGGGCAAACCCTGCCGACATTGATCTGGTACTGGAGATGGACGGGATAGAAGAAACCGGCATACTGATGTCAGTCTCAGACTCCCATGTAATTGACAAGATGGGACTTCCTTCAAGGGAGGCCGCTGAAGAGAAATACCTGGACGCACTGCAGTATGCAGTGGACCACGGCCTGCGCACCCGCGCACATATCGAAGATATGACCCGTGCCGATAACTACGGTTTTGTGTTCCCGCTTATCGAAAAATTGATAGAGATCGACCCGGATTGTATAATCCGTTTATGCGATACTCTTGGTATGGGAGTACCCTTTGAAGGTGTGGACGAACCATATGGCATCCCGTCAATGGTCAAATACCTGCATGACGAAATGAAAGTCAAGAATATTGAGACCCATGTCCATGATGACTTCGGGTTGGGTATGGCAAACACACTTGCAGGATACTGGCACGGTGCCAACTGGTCAAGCCTCACGTTTTTGGGTATCGGTGAGCGTGCCGGAAACACAGAAATTGAGAAGGTAGTGCTGTTTTTACATGAGAGAATAGAAGGGTTTGATAAATATAACCTGGAAGCAGTAACTGAGTTTGCAAGGTTCATGGAAAAGGAGATCGGCATCAGGGTGCCCCGTAACAAGGCCGTCGTAGGTAAGAATATATTTGCCCATGAAAGCGGTATACATACAGCCGGGGTCATCAAAAACCCATTCACTTACGAGGCCTACCTGCCAGAGCTCGTGGGTGGGAAGCGGCTGTTGCTAATCGGCGATTCATCCGGACTTGAAGTACTCAGGCATAAGGTAGAGGAAACCCTGAATGAATTAATGGGTGTCAGGGCCAAGGTAATGAAACGAGATCCCAGGCTAAAGGAGATCCAAGACCATATCCATCGGCTCTATGATCAAGAACTAAGAGTATCCAGCATCTCAGATGAGGAATTGAGAGGTTATGTTGAGAAATACTTCATGTTCGAACCGATTGTAGAATCCGAAACCCACGAAAAAACAAATATACGCTGAGAAAATAATTATGCCGGCGGAAAAGACCGCCGGTCGCTCTTGTTTTTTTTTGATTTATTTCAACTTAGCAATAATAGCATCACTCATCTCGCTAAGTTTTGCACTGCCGCCCATATCATAGGTGACATGTTTGCCTTCGGCTATTACTGATTCAGTAGCATCGAAAATTGCCTTTGCCTGCTCCTTCTCACCAAGATAATCCAGCATCCATGCCCCTGCCAGTATGGTAGCTACCGGATTGACCTTATCCTGGCCTGCATATTTTGGCGCTGAACCGTGGGCAGGCTCGAACATTGCATAACTATCGCCAATATTAGCCGAATATATTAAACCGATACTGCCAACCAGTGCACTGCACTCCTCGCTTATCACGTCCATGAACAAATTTGTTGACAGCAGGATGGATTCATTGAATAACTGGGGATTTTTAATTAACTGCTGGGCGATATTGTCGATATGGTATTCCCATACCTCCATGTCAGGATAATCCTGGTGTACCTTTTCCACTTCTTCTAAGAATGTGCCGCAGGTCTGCTTGAGAATATTGCTCTTATGAATGGGCACCACCCTCTTCCAGCCCCTGCGCTTTGCCTCCTCGAAGGCATATCTGGCAATGAGGCTGCTCTGGGTGCGGGTTATCTTGCGTATGGCAATATAGACATCATCGGTAAGCTTGATCTCTTCACCGATATACAACCCTTCCGTCCCTTCCCTGACACATACGAGATCCACATCTCCCAGTGGCTTTGCCGTGTTCGGGAATGTCCTGGTGGGCCTGACATTGGCGTACAGGTTGAATTTCTGCCTGATAGATACTGCAACGCTCTTGGGTGAACCTGCGCCGCCGGGTGTGGTGGTGGGTCCCTTGAAACATGCATCTGTCTTTTCAAGCAGGTCCCATGTCTGTTGTGGAATGAGTGAGTCGCCACCGTTGGCTTCCCACCAGGTAGCGCCAGCCTCACATGGTATGAACTCTACATTTGTACCGGCAGCCCGGGTAACTGCAATCATGGCATCTACCAGCTCAGGTCCCACACCGTCTCCTTTTATTACTGCTGCTTTTTTACTCATAATATTTCACATCTGCTCTTTCATTCAAATCCGGCTATATTTGGTAATTATTTCATTTAAGGGCTTCGAACGGTGTTCATCCAATTGTTGTAAGCTTAAAATGTGTGGACAGAGATTATTTTATATCTATTATATCTTATCTTTGAAGTACATCAATGCTTTTCTTATTACATCGGTTTCGGGTTCGCGGTACATGGCATCCATACCCCCATTACCGGAATACATATCCACTCCCCTGATCACAACTACCGGTGTACCCCAATCACCTTCACCCATAAGGAAATTGGCAAATCCGGCTATTTCATCCACCACTGCCTCGTTGGCAACTTCCAGTTCAACCCCGAACAGGTCAGTGCTCCCCCTCCAGTCATGATGTGTGTCGATACCGGCAATCCCCAGGGCAATACCTGTTTGCCCTTCCCGAAACGCCCTGCCGTTGGTATCGGTGATGATAACACTGACCCGTTTGCCTGTTAGCCTGAAAAAATCTTCTTTAAGCTGCCTGGCACTTTCATTCGGGTCATTAGGCAGCAATAATAATCCACGCTCCACATTTGACTCATCAATACCTGCATTGATGCAGACATTCCCGCTTACGTGCCTGACAAGGAAGATGGGGGATTCAATGAGAACTTCCGTACTTTCATTGAGCACTGCCTGAACGAAGGCCGGGTCATTTCCGATTTTTTTTGATATTCTCTCTGCTTCCGGTGTAGGAGTTATGGTTTCTGGATCGATAACCAACGCCTTCGCCTTTGACACGATTGTTGAGGCGATCACAATAATGTCATGTTCCTCTATTGTCGTTCGCTTGTGGATGAGCCCGGCAAGGTCATGACCATGTTCTATCATGGGCATGTTATCCACTGTAAAAACACTTAATTTCAATATTGATTCCTCTCACGGATTATACTTGGATAAATACTGCGGCAGACATTTGAATTTTAAACATTCATATTTTGGACATTCATGTTTTATAGACTTTGATTACATTACTATTATAGGAACATTTAAATGATTTCCCCTATATAAAAAAATTAGCAAACCTTTCGATATAGATATATTCAATTAATAAATATTTACTGTTATAATTTATACTTTAGAAATGAGGTAAAATATGGTTAAAGTTCTGGTTGCAGATGATTCTATATTAACACGAACAATGTTAAAAAACATTTTGACAGAAAACGGCTATGATGTTGATGAGGCTGTTAACGGGAACGAAGCAGTTTCCAGATATGACGAGATCAAACCCGACCTTGTATTGATGGACCTTGTGATGCCTGAAAAGGATGGGGTGAGTGCAATAAAGGATATAATCAGCAAGGATTCCAGCGCAAAGATCATTGTTTGCAGTGCCGATGTCCAGGAGTTCCGTGTTTTAGAAGCCATAGAAGCAGGCGCTTCTGATTATATAACTAAGCCCTTTGATAAAGAAAAGATTACGGCTGTAACAGAGAAATGCCTGGAGAGTGCTGTCCTGGATGAAATAAGGCAGGATGTGACCACTGAGCGTGCCATATTGAAAGATTTTATCAGAAACGGCATCCAGAGGGGGATTCAAGCACTTTCCAGGATGATCAATAAAAACGTAAAAGTCTCAATATCTGACTTCAGGTCAATTGAACTACCCGATATTCCTGGATATATCGGGACTGAATGTATTGGTGTGAACTATACAATTACAGGTACGAACACAGGTACTACTGTCCTGCTGATACCCAGGCAATTTGCCTATGATATCGTAAGTGATATAATGGGGGACATTCCCGATGATACAGAGGATACGGTCAGTTCTGTGTTCAATGAAATAGGAAATGTGTTTATTAACTCATTTATGAGTACATTCAGTGACCTTCTGGATATTAAGATCACTTTTGATGCACCGGAAAATGTAACCCAGGATACGATACTGGAAAAATTAAACTCTATCGAGCTCGCTTCTCCGGTATCACAAGCATATATGGTCAAAGGTAAGTATTTTATTGATAATCTGGAATTCAATATGTTCCTTATTCTCTATACTGATATCAAATCCATAGCCTATAAATACGATCTGAAGAACGGGATAAATTACCTGGTTAATGATGATGGGAATTCAGAGAAGAGTTTTGATATGTTCAAGTATACGACAAAACGTGGATACAAAGGATTATGTATCACAAAAAGACATCCTGATGATATCAGGAAGCTTGTCGGTAATGAAAAACTTCCAGTGGTCTGGCTCAGCACAGAAGATTTCAAGATACCCAATTGTGTATGCACCACCAGTCTGCCCAAGATAAGTAAGGTGGTCCAGTCATTTTATGGAAAAGTCAATAATGTCATTCTGTTAATAGATGATATCGAATATCTCGTCGATACTAATAGTAAAGGTATTGTTAATGGTTTTATTGAAGAGACAAAATCAAGGAACATACAGGATGAGAACATTCTGATAATTCCTTCAGAACCCGCATATGGTGAAAAGGAATATTTCAGCCAAAAGAATTTTGAAATTCTTCGGTGATCAATCTACAACAGGTTTATATTTTTTCTTATATATACGCTCAGATAAGTTGACATTCTCCAGGTAATCCACGGCTTTGCCAGTGATTGCCTCGTTCTTACCAATAATAAGGTAGCCATCTTTACGCAGCATTTGGTAGAATTTCATGAACAGTGACATTTTTACATCCAGCGTGAAATATATGATCACATTTCTGCATAATATTAATTCATATGTTGCCAGATTATGAACAAAATCAGATGTAAGATCAAGATAACTGAACTTGACATGTTCTTTTACAAAAGGTTTTATCCTGTATTCATTTCCATGTTCCTCGAAGTACCTGTCAAGTAAGTCTTTTCTAATGCCACTAACCTTGTTACTTTCATAAATTCCTGACTTTGATTTGATTATGCTTTTTCGATCAATATCAGTGCCATAGACCATCAGGTCATATTTTTTCCCTGACTTACGAAGTGCTTCAAGGAACAGGATTGCAAGAGTATATGTTTCTTCCCCTGATGAACTGCCTGCACTCCATACTTTAATTACATCCCTGGAATCTGTTTCTTTATTCTGTAATATTTTCGGAACAATATCTGTTTCAAGTGCTGCAAAAGTCTCAGTGTTCCTGAAGAATTCTGTGACATTAACAGTAAGGGCATCCATTAGTTTATTAAACTCTTCCGGATTATTCCTTAGTAATTCTATGTAGCTTTTTAGATCATTTCTTTTAGTCAGGTTCATCCGTATGTTGAGCCTTCGTTCAATATAACTATCCTTATAGTGACTGATGTCAAAACCTTTATATTTTTGTATAAGAATTCTAAGCGTATTATGGCTATTGTTGTTAATCATGATGATGAGCTTGTAATATTTGTATTCCTTTTTTTATCATATAGGATAAATTTAAATACTGTTTCTTATTATACTTATCATAATAATATTAATACTTTAAAAAAGGAATTGCAACTTTAGAGGGGACAAATGTGAACGAAGCTAAACGCATGACTATTAAGAAAATACTTCTTCTAAGTTTTTTGGCTTTTGCTGGTTTAATGGCCATTATCGGGAGTATTTCAGTGTACAATATTATAACAATGGAGGACAGTGTTGACCAGATACTGGACGTCCGTGTGCCATTATTGTCTGAAATATTGGATGCTCAACATGAAATTGAAACCAGTTATGGTTTAACGCTCCAGTATTTATTAACTGAGGATTATTCCTCAAGGCAGCAGAACAGGCAGGACCTCCAAAAAAGCTTGAACAGGATCGATGAATTAGAAGACCAGATCGCATCCGGTATCCGTTCAAGTGGAGACCAGGATGTTACCAATAGTCTACGGGAATCCGATCAGGATTTTGAAAGAACTGCAATTGAGATCATGGACCTGCATGATTCAAGGATTACAATATCTGATGAGATAAACGTGCTTGAGACCCAGATGGTATATAAGTCCAATGAGATGTTTTCTCTTTCTCAAAAAATACAAATTAACGATATATACATTGGAATACTAAAATTGGAGGCATCTGAATATCGATATTTGTTGAATCCTTCAAGTTCAAATGTACAGAATATTCAAAATCGTGTTTCACTGCTTAAAACTGATATCACCACTTCAAATATGGACCTCGCCAGCAAGAACCAATTAACACTAATGACGGACCAGAACTATGCGCTTTTCGAGCAGATAGTAGCCTTAAACGAAGACCTGGTAGAAAAAAATGATGCAATTACTGTTTTGACATTTAAGTTAGATTCTATTTCAAATACCATGATCAATGATCTGGAAGATCTTTATTTCCTGAATAACCAGAAACAATTGACTATCAAAGATAAAATCCAAAGTAATATCAAGTTATCTATCATCATGGTAGGACTGGCTACCCTGCTGGTGATTGCCCTTGTATTGTTATTATTTTTAATAGTCCGGAAGATAATCAGGTCAATAGCAATTTTTTCAGATCATGTAAATATTATTGCCAAAGGAGATCTTTCCCATGAAATTGAGATTACCAGCAATGATGAAATGGGTGATCTTGCCATCACATTAACAAATATGAAAAATGATATTAAGAATATTATAATAAATATCAGGGATGCTGCACTTACTTTCGGGTCTACTGCACAGGAACTGGCTGCATCCAGTGAGGAACTCAGTGCAACTACAGAACAAGTATCATCCAAGACACAGTTGATTGCAAAGGGTGCCAGTGACCAGGCACATGAAGTAGAATCCATGTCAAGGGAATTGATCCGGCTCTCACAAACTACAGAGGATATTGCCCTGACCGTAGGCGAGGTTAAAGATTTTTCTGAAAAAACAGACGAAATGGCAAGGGGTGGAAGGGATATGGCTAATGATGCCCTTGCAAAGCTTGAAGTTGTAAAAGCCAAGCTTGGGGAATCTGCCGCTGCAGTTAAAGGGCTTGGCGTCAAATCCAGCAAGATCAGCAGCATCGTGGATGTTATTACTTCAATTGCCGACCAGACCAATCTCCTGGCATTGAACGCTGCCATAGAGGCTGCAAGGGCGGGTGAACAGGGTCGGGGTTTTGCTGTTGTTGCATCAGAAGTAAGGAACCTTGCAGAAGAGTCAAAGAAAGCTGCCGAACAAATTGATTCACTTATCAAAGAAATATCTGAAGATACTAACCAGGCAGTAAAATACACTGAGATCGGAACTGCCGAAGCTGCTGAAGGTATTGAAATAACTACCAAGGCATTACATTCACTGGAGAAGATATCCCAGGCAGTAAGTGAATCAGCCGAGAGGATCAAAGGAATTACTTCCATTGTGGATTCCCAGAAAACAAATACTGATAATGTGGTGAATGCAATGGATAAGGTTGCTTCCATTGTTGAAGATAATTTGAACTCTACCGAAGAATCGGCTGCGGCTACCCAACAGCAGACCGCATCTATGGAAGAACTCACCTCAGCCACTCAAGAACTTGCTCACCTGGCAAATAGATTACAGGAATCTGTCAGCAGGTTCAAAGTATCCTGAAGGGTTGTTGTACATGTCTGGCCAAATGGAATCAAAAGATATGCAGGTTGTCATCTTCATCCTGGGTGAGGAAGAATACTGTGTAGATATTTCCATAGTACGGGAGATTATCCGCATGGTTGATCTGACCCGTATTCCTAAACTACCTGAGTTCATTGAAGGTGTTATTAACCTGAGAGGGCAGATAACAACAGTGATCGATCTACGAAAACGTTTTGAAATGGAACCTGTAGTTAACAATAATAATAGAATAATAATCGTCGACTTAAAAGGTGAGCCCATAGGGATCATAGTAGATTCGGTTTTGGAGGTCATGACAGTGCCGCCCGGACAGATCGATGATATGCCGTCAATAAAACATGCCCTGACCCAGGAATACTTGAAAGGGATATGCAAAGTCGATGATAGGATACTCATTTTACTTGATCTTAATAAGATACTTACAGAGCTTGAGTTCACACAAACCGAGACCATAAAGGAAGATTTAGAAATACCAGATACACAATAATTGAACAATTGATTACGAGGAAAATATATGGCAGGTATATTGGTAGTAGATGATGCCGAATTTATCCGGACGTTACTAAAGGACATACTTTCAAGCAACGGGCACCATGTTGTCGGTGAGGCTGCAAACGGTGATGAAGCCGTCATGAAGTACATTGATCTTAAACCGGATCTTGTGACAATAGATATCGTTATGCCAAAATCCACAGGTATTGAAGCTGTAAAAGCTATAAAAGCTAAGGACCCAAAAGCTTGTATAGTAATGATCAGTGCCCTGGGTCAGCAGAAATTGATCATGGAATCAATAAGGGCAGGTGCAAAAGATTTCATTGTAAAACCATTCGATGAAAAGACTGTGGTGGAAGTAATAAACAAAGCACTTCTATGATTTTCCTTATACCTTTTATTGTTACCAAGTTATACCATGAATTCTTTAATAGTTATAGGAGCATCTACAGGAGGACCGGAAGCATTGGCTGCTGTTCTATGCAGACTTCCGGAGGATTTTTCTGTACCTATTGTGGTCGTACAACATATTCTGCCAGATTTTACCGGGACGTTTGCAAAAAGGCTGGACAAAAAGGGCAACTTAGTGGTAAGGGAAGGGGAACAAGGGGATATATTAAGACCCGGGCATGTATACATAGCCCCTTCCGGCAAACATTTAGTATTCAAACATGGCAAGATCGATCTGGATGATGGAGCGCGTATTAATTTCTCAAAACCCTCAGTTGACGTTACCTTGAAGTCTGCTGCCAGGTTGTTTAGAAAGAATGCTATCGGGATCATACTTACAGGTTCGGGATCGGACGGCACTATTGGAGCGAAAGCAATCAAGAATGTTAAAGGTATTACGATTGCCCAGGATAAACGTACCAGTGTGATTTTCGATATGCCCGGAAACGCTATTGGATCAGGAAATATAGACTATGTTCTGGCAGTTGAGGATATTGCTGATAAGATTATGGAACTGGTGAAAGGACGATGAATTCAGACCTGGAGAAATATAAAGATATACATGTCAGTGATATGAGGGAACACCTCCAAAACATGAACAGGTCGTTCGTGGAACTTGAACATGACCCTGGAAACATTGATCTGCTTAATGAGATATTCAGGGCTGTCCATACCATAAAGGGAAATTCAGCCACAATGGAATATGATAATGTGGCTCATCTGGCACATGCAATGGAAAACCTGCTTGACAAGATCCGCAATAAAGAAATTACCATAGACCAGGAGATAATGGATATATTTTTTGAAAGTTTTGATGTAATTGAATCAATGACAGAATCCATCTCAAACAATGAAGAAGTAATGGATCCGGGAGCGATTATTGAAAAGCTTGGATTGATATTAAAAGTAAATGAAACTGAAGATGTTAATAAATCCAAAGCTGCTGATAAAGCTGAAGATGTTGATAAAAAACAGGAAGCTGTGGGCCAGGACGATGAACCGAACCTGAGTACGGATGAATTGAAGAAAATTACCGTTGCAATGACATCGGGAATGAACGTATATGAAATTATTGTCACAATTGGCGATAGCTGCAAACTGAAATCAGCCAAAGCCACGATTGTGATACGAAACCTTGAAAAGATCGGGGATAAGATAGCAGTTTATCCGGATGAACAGGCAATAAAAGCAACCAATCCCGGAAAGTTCCATGTAATACTGGCATCCAATTCTGAAACCGATACTATAAAGGATGTGGGTCTTAGCGTTTTTGAGATATCAGATGTTGAGGTCAAGGTAATAGTTGGTGAGGATGAAGAAAATCATGAGTTTGACCTGGATTTGCTGGAAGAATTCGATATCACACAAGAGCCCCTTACTGTTGAAGAACCGGTAGAACCAAAAACGGTAGAAATAAAAACGGTAAAACCAGAACCAGAAACTGCTCTCCCGATACCAAAAAAAAGCGAAACAAAAAAACCATCAATATCGCCCCCACAGACCGTCCAGAATATCAGGGTCAATATACAGCAACTTGACTACCTGATGAACCATATTGGTGAATTGGTGATAAGTAAGATCGGCCTGGAACACATGGCCTCAAAATATGAGATACCAGAACTTACCGAATCAGTGGCCCACCTTAACCGGATCGTGGAGGTACTCCAGGAAGAAGTAATGGAAATACGGATGGTACCTGTTGACCAGATATTCAGTAAATATCCCCGTATCATACGTGACCTTTCAAAAAGCAGTGGTAAGAAGGTCAGACTTGTGATCGAAGGCGGTGATATTGAACTGGACCGTACTGTGCTGGATGGCATAAACGATCCCTTAGTGCATATTCTCAGGAATTGTGTTGACCATGGTATAGAAACGATAGAGGAGCGGACTGATGCAGGCAAACCAGAAGAGGGGGCGGTACTGCTAAAGGCAACACGTGGGAAGAACCACGTAAATATCGAAATATCGGACGATGGTGCTGGCATAAATCCTGAAGTGATCAGGAAATGTGCAATATCCAGGGGATTGATGTCTGAGGATGAGGCCGCTGCAATGAGTGATGATGACCTGGTCTCGATATTATTTCAGCCTGGTTTTAGCACGGCAAAAGCTGTAACTGACATTTCGGGCAGAGGAGTAGGGATGGATGTGGCCAGGAGGGATATCGATAGACTGGGCGGTAATATTAAGATCTACTCGACTCCGGGCGAAGGGACATGTATCAGGTTGAAGTTGCCACTGACACTGGCGATCATTAAGGCCCTGTTGGTCCGTGTTGGCAATAATATCTATATTCTTCCCATCAATAACGTGCTTGAATCCTTCAGGATCAATGAAGACCAGATAAAAATGGTTGATAAAAAGGAAACCTGTATTTTAAGGGATGAGGTTATTCCGCTTGCAAGGCTGAACCAGTTGTTTGAAATAGAAAGCAACAACCAGGATTTCGATAATGGCCTTTTTGTTATCATAGTGGAACACAAGGATAAACATATAGGGCTTATCGTGGATGAACTGGTAGGTCAGCAGGAGGTAGTGATCAAATCCCTGGGTGCTTCCCTGGGACGTGTCCAGGGTTTTGCAGGTGCCACAATAATAAAAGATGGCAGCGTTGCATTGATTTTAGATATAAATTCACTGTTATTATTATAATATTTTACAAAAAGGTCGATCTGATGAATGGTATGGAATTGATGTCACAGGAAAAATCCTTTATGGATAGACTGGGCCGTTTAAGCGGGAGAATGGGCGCAACTGCCTTATCCCATATTCTGGGACGTAAAGTGAATCAAAAGGTGAGTGAAATATTCTTTATTCCGCTGGAAGAAATCCAGTATTTGTTAGGTGATCCTGGTATTGTGGTTGCTGGTATCCAACATGAGTTTGTCAACGAATTAGAAGGTTATTTATTAACTCTCATACCGGTTGAACTGGCAAAACACCATCTGTCTCATTTGCTCAAAATGGAGGTGGATGAAGATTATATGGCAAGTCCCCAGGGTCTGTCCGGTCTGGGTGAGTTGAGCAATATTTTATGCGGCTCCTATATAAGTGCCATCGGGAACATGCTGGATATTGTCATCATCCCGTTTGTACCACATGTCAAAATAGATTTGATGGGGGCAATTACCCAGGATATAATATTAAGACTAAAACCGGAAACAATCCAGGCTATGATCATTAAGACTGAATTGATAATCGCAGATGATGTTATCAGCATCCATATATTAATGCTGCTGGAACAGGATTCGCTCAAATTAATAGCTGATAGAATTCGCCTAAAGACCGGAGTTCAAGAAAATGGAAATTTCAGACAGGATAAACAAGATTGACAGGATACGATCCAATCCTGTATATCCTGTAAATCCTGTCAAAAGATTTGATTGAATCTAAGAAAATTACCTATATCGATATCGAAATGTGTTTATAATTTCCTATACGTTAAAAAAAAATAAAAATAAAAATTGCAATCTATGGTGTTCACAGGGAGGTAAAATATTGGTATATAAACGGGTCAATATGGCTGAGATGGTTATTTCCAGGAATGAGGATATTTTAGCCATATATGGTCTGGGGTCATGCCTCGGGCTTACTATTCACGATCCAACCAGGGCCGTCGGAGCCATGGCACATGTTATGCTTCCAACTAACTGGACTGGCATTGCTAATAGCAAACCAGGGAAATACGTGGATACTGCTATAGATGAAATGATCAATGGTATGAAAAAATTTGGGTGCGAGCAGGAGAACATGGTGGCAAAGATGTGTGGTGGTTCAAGAATGTTCAAGACGTCCAAGGATGATGCTGAGTGTATTGGTGCAAAGAACATTAAATTGGCTACAAAAATTCTGAAACAAAGGGGAATTCCTGTTGCTGCCCGGGATGTTGGTGGGGATTTCGGGCGTATTGTGGAATTTGATGTGAAGACCGGGCAGATGTATATCAAGACTGTTTCCGGGGACAGAAAGGTTATTTGATCTGACTTTGTCAGATTAGCCTTTGACCCGTAAATGTCATTAAAGTCGAATTGAGGAAGTCACTTCTAACTAACACCCATACATCACCATATATACACTTTAAAATACAACTAAGGTAAAACCTCATCCTTTATTTTTATCACAAACTCGTGTGGGAATGACATTTTTTTTGGGTTTGAAAATAAATATTCAAACGCTAATGTATTGATTTTAACCATTCCCCTCCCATCATCCAAACAATGTCCGAAATAATTATGTAATGCTTTTGGCATATGTATTACATACTCCTTGTTTATATGGTGTCGTTCCGACCCAACAAATGGTTCATTTAAACTTTTCCACTTGTAATTTTTTCGTTTTTCATATTGTTTTTTCCGTGATTCAATACGAGGTTTCATAAACTCTTCATATGATACTTCGGTAATTTTATCTCCTATAATTCTGAAATAACGTTCTTTTTCTGTATCTTCCACGCTCTGTGTCAGTTCCATCTTACAATTTTTACACACTCCGCTTCTGCCAAATTTACACCGATTGTCTTTATCAAAATCAGAGATCCTCTTTTCGACATTACACTTTTTACATACATGCACAGAGTGTTCCATCAACTCAGTTATATGTTTTCGTTGTCGATCTGAAAATATTTTGTTCATTTATATTTTTTCACCTCTATTTCATACATAATCTTCGTCATGCTCCCTGCTTATAGCAGGGAGTTTTTGTAGCACATGGACAATCTTTGATTGGTCATTTTGCCACAAGTGACCGGTATACCCCGGATAAGATATAACCTGCCCTGTATGGCGATTTTTCAGGTGTAATATATCAAACCCGATGCTCAGGTGATGTAATTATCGTTTCCGAGGGGCGGTGGTATATGGTGACTTTGAGGAGGTCGCCTGGGTTGAGTTCTCGATTTGTGGTAATTGCGATTTTGAACCCCCCTTTATCACCTGAATCCCATGTGTTATCATATCCATAATTTTCTGTGGTTCCTGATAATTTATGAAGCACCCCACTCGGCGGCCCGTCAAATCCAGGTGGATGAGCAGAAGGAAGCTCTATAAGATTTTTTTCCAGCGTTTCCCCGTTCACACTAATAAAAATACTAATCTCTGACACATCAAAAGAATTCCCGCCTCTGTGCACCAGCACCACTTCCTGATAAGGTGACATATCCACACTCTCGATGTCAATATTTGCGATCACTGGTTGTTCCATCTCGTAGACATTCACCGCAGCATAGGCAATGCCTGAAGCCACCATTACTATCGCCGTGATCAGGATAACTCCCATTACTTCCGACATTCCACTGTCATTGTCAATATTCTTAAATATCATTCATGTTCCCACACAAATTATCTTTCAGGTCCTAATCCCTGATCCTGCTGATCAACAGCAATCCCCCAATAATAACAATAAATATCAGGACCGAAGCAACATATCTGCCCAATGTCCTGCCATCCCGCACTATGGTATCATCATTGGAAACCACCATATCAAACCTTACCAGGCGATCCACATTAAGATGCACCGACTGTTCCAGTGTATCCTCATTATTTATTACTCTAATTGTATATTTAGTTTTTGGGTCTAAACCGGTAAAAATATACATACAATCCCCGGACCCACCAGACACCATTTCAGAACCACGGATCACCTCCACATCAGATATTGTATTAACACTCACCCACAGATCAGCATAATCCTTAACCGGAATTGCCTCCCCGTCAGAATAACTTAGTTGAGCAGGTATGTCCAGGATAGAAAGCAAAGTAGGTGCCAGATCCTCCTGGTTGTACTCTCCCTGATCAATACCAAAAACCACATTGGGAGAGATGATCAATAGCGGTACAGTAACAACTTCACTTGAATAGTAATCATCTGACGCATGTCCACCCCTGGACGATCCCGGAGTCTTGAAAGCCATACCATGGTCGGCAGTGATGACAAATGCAGTATTACTATCCCGGGCAGCACCGTACAAAGGTTCCAGCTTGCTATCCACACCCTCAATAGAGCCAATATACCCATCCACACCATTGTAGTGCCCGGCGCTGTCCACCACCCCCACATTAATAGTAAGGATATACTTCATATCAGGATATTGCCTGGCCATAAGTGTAACAATATCCGTCGAAGCATCCAGTTCCCAGTTTGAATATGCAACATAGCTATCCAGCCCATCGGTCCCTTCTAAATATCCAGGCAGTTCCTGTTCCCAAAATTCAAGTTCCCTGACAATATCCACAGGCACACCCGCATCATTTACCTGCACCTGAAGAGATGGAGTTGATATTGAATTGGATGGGCTGTGGAGGATAATATCCTGTTCATCACGCATTTCGGAAAAATCACCATTGTGCATAATGGCAATACAAAGGAAGCCTTCGTCTTTGAGTATATCATAGATAGTAGCATCATTATATTCTACCATTTCCTGTTCTGCCCCGGAAAAACCAGTGATGATAACAGAATGGGCAGGTCCGGTACTGGGAGTCGGGACGATGATTTGGGGCAGCAGTATCCCGTCACTCATCATATTTTGAAAGAAGGGCACATCAGCGGAATCTACCGGATCACCATTGAGTGCCAGCGGGGTACTTCCCGGAGTAACATACGCAGACCCCATACCATCAACGATCAGCAGAATTATATTTTGTGGCGGGTTGGTCTCCCCCACCTCGATAGTGGTCTGGGCCCCAGTTAAGGGTATGGAAAATGATACCAAAAGAATAAAAAATACTGACAGCCCGTACTGACATATTCCTGGCCTTGATATCATTTTCATCACTAAGAGAACCGGAGTGCTTCCATCAATTTTGACATGTCAACGACCTTGTCATTTTCACCAATGATATATGAAACCACAAGATACCGGCCGTGAGGATAGGCTATCAATTCGCCCGTCAGGGTATGATCAACCATATATGTCCCTTTCATGGCTGGTGCCTGGTTGAATTTAGTCTCTGATAATTCCCAGGTAATACCGCCCTGTTTATCTGAAAAATTGCAAGGGGTGACGGCATCTCCTGCCATCTGTTCAGTTCTTTCATCAACAACTATGATGGTCGCCCTGTGATTACCTGGTTTTTTGAAGATCATGGTAACCATCCCATCTTTGCTATAGTTATTTGAATGCTCCCATGTACCTGGCAGTTCATCAGGGATGATCGATTCCATTTCAGTGCTGTTCCTGACAGGAGGCAGTGTATCAGAAGCATCACCATTGGGCTGCAGGTCAGCCGGTGGTGCTAAACAATCAGCATTATTGTCCAGACAACCTGAAAATGCAATAGCAAAAAGGAATAGGACTAAAGATAGTGAAATGGTATATGTTCTTGAACCAGTTTTATTTATCATCAGGAAGCTTTCCATTTTATTTGTGGATTTCTCAAGCTCAATTTTATTATAGCCAGAAACCAAACAATTCAAACTATCTTTGCGGACTTTGCGCTCTTTGCGGTGACCAAAATCATACACCGCAAAGGACGTAAAGAGCGCAAAGTATTCAGGATATATATCAAAGATATTATGCTCTTGACTACAATAGGATTTGCTATAAACATTTATCCTTTTGCTACCCCGATAGGTTTAACCCTGACCACCTTGCGGGCAATATTCAATTCATGTACTACATTGACCACTTCGCTGCTGGATTTGTATACTTCCGGTGCTTCCTCTGCCAGCAAGGACGGGTGAGTGGCCTTAACCGTGATACCCTTTTCTGCCAGCTGTTTCTCAAGCACTTCACCCCTGAATTTCCGCTTTGCTTCACCCCTGCCCATGACCCTGCCCGCTCCATGACAGGCAGACCCGAAGGTCAGTTCCATTGCCCGCTCACCGCCGTGCAGAATGTATGACGGCGTGCCCATGCTGCCCGGGATGAGCACGGGCTGGCCTACTGACCTGTACGCTGGGGGAACGTCCATATGTCCGGCAGGAAAGGCCCTTGTGGCACCCTTCCGGTGCACAAAGACCGACTTCTTCTCACCGTCGATCTCATGCTCTTCCAGTTTTGCCACGTTGTGGGCCACGTCGTACACCAGGTCCATGCCCAGTTCATCGGCATCCCTGCCAAAGAACCTCTCAAAGGTCTCCCTGACCCAGTGGGTGATGACCTGGCGGTTGGCCCATGCATAGTTGGCACCGGCAGCCATGGCCTTGAAATAGTCCTGTCCTTCCCTGCTGTCGGCAGGTGCACATGCCAGCTGTTTGTCAGGCAGATCGATGCCGTATTTCCTGGATGCCTGCTCCATTACCCGCAGGTAATCAGTACATATCTGGTGGCCTGCGCCCCGGGAGCCGCAGTGGATCATGATAGTGATCGTCCCCTCCCTGATCCCGTATGCTTTTGCAATTTCAGGGTCGTATATCTTATCCACTTCCTGTACCTCAAGGAAATGGTTGCCGCTGCCCAGTGTACCGAACTGGGGCTTGCCCCGCTTGCGGGCCTTTTCTCCTACTTTCATGGGATCAGCAGCATCCATGAACCCGCCGTCCTCGCAGTGTTCGATATCGGCCTCTACTCCGTAACCGCTCTCTACCGCCCACCGTGCGCCGTAGTTGAAGGCATCGTCCAGTTCGCTGCCGGACACCCTCAGCCTGCTCTTCGAACCCACACCCGAGGGGACAGCCTTGAACAGCTCGTCCATCAATTCACTGATGCGCGGCCTGACCTCACATGCCTCCATGTCGGTCCTGATGATACGCACCCCGCAATTGATATCAAACCCCACACCGCCTGGAGAGATGATCCCCTCATGTGCATCGAAGGCGGCTACACCGCCAATGGGGAAGCCGTAGCCAAAGTGGGCATCGGGCATGGCCATTGAATACTTCTGGATGCCAGGGAGCATTGCCACGTTGGCGGTCTGGCGCAACGTGTTCACTTCAAGGTCGTTCATGAGTTTATCTGACACGAATATACGGCCAGGGACCCTCATGCCTTCCTGGAAGTCAGTGGGGACTTCAAAGATGTTCTCTTCCACTTTTCGTACCAGTTCCTTTGCCTGCTGCTGTGTCATATTAGATAATCCTCTGTTGTATAATATTACCCTGACGGTCAGTCTGAACCTTACTGTATATACTGTATATATTCACGTATCAACTATAACGTGTGCACTGTACCCACCCTTCTCTTTTGTGACTTCCAACTGGTGGTAAGTGACAGCCTTTACCTCGGTTTCAAAACTGTGACGCTCTAGGTTTAAGTTCTCGCCAGAAGCCTTTCCATGCAGGATATAACTGCCGTCGGTCTTTTCAATGGAATCCACCCGGAACTGGCCGAACACGATTTCCTCCACCTCGAACAGGTACAGCAGTTCAGACAGGTAGTCGTACAGCAGGTTATCAAGCCCCCGTGATTCCAGTTTAATGTCTACTGAGTGTTCGGGATTCAGTGCAGCAGTATCAATGATAACATGGAACATGGCATGGGCTGCCTGCTCAAATACTTCTTCCAGGGTGGCGCCGTATGCCGTGAACCTGACATCTGCAGGGTGGGGGAGGTATTCGTAGCCGGGTATGTTCATGGTGCAATATTAGGGTGCAGGGTTAAGTAAAAGTGACGATATTAATATTGATTCATTGGACATGTAGTTACATAGAATGCATTTTTTCCAAAGTTTCCCTGATTATAAGGGGGTCCAATCTAGCGCCTACATAAATAAGTTCTTTCATTATTGCGATTCCCTCATCTGGTGTGACATTACCGGAACGAACTGAATGAACCACCATTCCTACTGTTCCAGTAACAGGAATGGATAATGCCTGTGCTCCTTTACGTGCAGGACGGTCATCAAGTACTGCAATTACATCGTGCCCTTCGCTTATAAGCTGACGGGCCTTTGCGATAACATAAACCTCACCCTTTGATATGTCTTCACCGATAATTGAAGAAACAGCTAAAGCATCCGGTGCATCATCAAATATTTCAATAAAATTGTCTAATGCATATTCAAGAGCAAGAGTTTCCGGTGTATGTTTTCTTTTAACTTCTTTGACCACACTAATAGGAGTAATGGTTTCTCGTTCCGGCATCACCAATAGTTCAAGCCTGCCAATCTTGCCCAGTAAAATAAGTGGAGACGCATTGACAACGAGATATTTCATCCAGTTCTCTCCAGCATCTCAAGATCCTGCCTCAGGTCTTCTACTGAATACTGGTGGGGTATCTTACGTTTTTGTGCTTCGTCCATCATTCTGGAAAGACTTTTACCAGCTAGTTCTGCTGCCTTCCATAATGTAATTTCTCCCTTCTGGTACTGCTGCAGTGCCTGTACGATAAGTTCTTCTTCCAGTCCTTCATCAATTACCTTTCGCAGTACCTGAGACCTGTTGGTATGCTGGAACCGGGCCAGCCAGTCCAATTTTAATATTTCATCTTCGGAAAGGCGAGTGGTTACTGTTTCCATGTTTAATACATTTGATGTAATTGTATATATTAGTACTGATACGGATTTCAAAACTTTTAATGTTTAGAATGGGCAACTTTCTATGCCTTTTCAACAATGACCGTCTGTGTGGGGAAAGCTATTTCCACACCCATCTCTTCCAGCATTTGCATGATATTCAGGTGGAATTCCTCCCTGACAGTAAGGTACTCGTCCCACACCGTGGTCTTGGTGAAACAGTAGATGAAGATGTTCAGGGAAAAGTCACCAAAGTCAGTGAAGTGCACCATATAGAAGTTATGGTCGAATCTGTGATCTTCCTTGATGATCTGCTTGATGCCCTCGACCACTTCGGTCATCTGGCTGGCAGTAGTACCATAAGTTACTCCCAGGTTGAACTTTATCCTGCGCTTTTTCATGGCAGAATAATTGATTACACCATTCTTGATGAACTGGCTGTTGGGAACCGTGACCTGGGCCTGGTCGAACCGCCTGACGCGGGTGGACCTGAAACCTACTTCTTCCACTGTACCCTCAAAGTCCCCTATTTTTATCCAGTCGCCTATGTGGAAGGGTTTGTCAGCGAAGATGGTGAAGGAGCCGAACAGGTTGCTCACAGTATCCTGGGCAGCAAGGGCAAAGGCCAGGCCGCCTATACCTAAGCCTGCCAGCAGGGAAGCGATGTTATACCCGAAGTTGTTCAGGATGAATAGTATACCCAGGGTGATCACAAATACACGCAGGCTTTTTACGATAAGGGGTGCGAGCTGGTCGTCCAGTTTACTAGCGGTCTTTTCTGTGGCCTTGTAGATGAAGTGGCCTACCACGTCAATGAGCTTGAATAAGTAATACAAAAGGATGAATGACAGGATCAGCACATATGCTTTCTGGACAATGCCTGTGATATTTACGATTCCTATCGTTTCAGGAAGCTGTAAGGAGATTATGGCAAAGTAGAAGCCGTGCAGCAATATCAGGTAACCTAATGGGGCTTTTGAGGCCTGCACTACCAGGTCATCAAATTCGGTACTGGTCTTTTGTGTGAGGAGTACTATTTTCTTCTCAATGATATGCAGGAAAAGGAATCTGACTATATAGGTCAGCAATATGATGATGAAGAACAGCCCGAGCTTTTCCACTGAGAGGTTAAGCATTTCTATATTGAGGATTTCGGGTATTGTTGCCATAGGACTATTGAATTAAGCGTGTTATCGATATTTAAAGGTTATCGACATTTAAAGGTTATCGATATGGAAAAGGGTGCATGGGGATGTTACGTCAAAGGGGGTGGTTTATTGGGGATGGAAGAGTTGTATGGAAAATATATTGCCAGGTAGAGTTCTAGTTCTAGTTCCAGTTCCAGTTCATCCAATACGGGAGAGTGCCACTGGTATTTTTTTACTAAACTCCCAAATGACGGATAGGTCTCTACACTTGCCCAGCCCCCCTCCTCTCCCCCACTGTGATTGAAAAGCAGCGCGCCCGCCCCAGCCAAACACTGCGGCAAACGGCGCGCGGGTGTTCTGCGATGCGGGCGTTGGCCTCGGGTGTTGTTTGGTGCTGCTGGCGGCGGCCATGGCTGTTAAATCAGTACATTTACGCTCCTGAAATTGCACCCGACAGCGAAACGCCGGAAAGAAGCTCCCTTAAAGAAGTTCTGTTGTCAGAGCAAAATTAAGAGTAATAGTAAAAAGAACATTAAGACAATATGGTTATCCGCCTGATATGCAAGCACTTGCAACAGAAACTGTGCTTAAACAGGCGGAATTGTTTGCAGATGAATTAATACAGAAGGGATGAGGTGATTCTATGATTGAGTGGATTTTTATAATATTGTTGGTGATAGTCTTAATTTATTTGTTTTGGAAATACGCAGAGCTAAAAGGTGAAAGTGAAAACCGTGGACGTGAACTCTTTGAAAGGTGGAGATCCACAGAATTAGGAACGCAAGCGAAAGAGAAAGCAGAGCTATTATTTCGAGATTGGATGCAGCAAGAAGAGAAAAGGATTCGAGAAGATGCCATTAAGAGGAGCGAAGCAGTTGTAACCGGCAAAGTGACGGAGCATTTAATACCTTTTTTCCCAGATTTTAAATATAATCCAAAAAATGTAAGATTTTTAGGAACCCCAGTGGATCTTGTTATTTTTGACGGGTTGAGTGAAGGCGAGGTTAAGAATATAGTTTTCGTTGAAGTAAAAACGGGGAAAACAGCAAACATGTCAACCAGGGGAAGACAAGTCAGAGATTGTGTTCAAAAAAAAAATGTGATTTGGGAGATAATCCACCATAAAGGTAGTTGAGATTAAGTTAAAGTATATGATAACATCGTTCTGCTCGACTCTGTGCCTCTTCTAGGCTTGCCCCTAACTGGGCCACTTAACAGTAGGTATGCGGTTCGCTTACGCTTTGGGCTTCACATACCTGCAAAACGTAAAGTGAAATGCGTCTTCAATTACCCGCCCCTCGACATTAGAACTCTATTATCAATGACCCATTTGCAACAAAATGTATTTATGTATGTACATATATACATATAATTAATGCTAAAAAACAAAGTAAAGTTTTTCAAGGCTTTGGGGGATGAAACAAGACTTAGTATAGTAAGATATCTTTTGACAAAAGATTTTTGTGCATGTGAATTCTCATCTATGACAAAGAAAGACCAAACAACTGTTTCCAGACATCTTAAAGTATTGGTTGAAGCAGGGGTTTTAAAATACAAGAAAGATGGGCGAAACATAATTTACAGTATTAAAGATAATAAAGTGAAAAAATCACTAATAGCTTTCGGAATAGAAGGCATAAAACCTTGTTGTCAGGAGGAGTTAAAATGAAAGGTAATAAAATAAAAGAAAATGTTAAAGAAGCATATTCCAAAATTGCAAGAAACAATAATAGTGGTTGTGGGTGTAGCAGATCTTCCTGTTGTGGTTCATCAAATCAGGATATCTCAAAGAGCATTGGTTATTCCGGGGAAGAAATAAACAATGTTCCAGAAGCAAATCTCGGTCTTGGATGCGGGAACCCTATTGCCCTTTCTAAAATCAATGAGGGAGATGTTATTTTAGATTTAGGAAGTGGTGCTGGAATTGATGCGTTTTTAGCCGCAAAAAAAGTTGGAAAGACGGGAAAAGTTATTGGTGTGGATATGACTGAAGAGATGATAAAAAAAGCGAACGAAAATGCACAACGATATAATTATAGAAATGTGGAATTTAGATTAGGAGATATTGAAAATTTACCTATTGAAAGCAATTCTGTTGATATTGTAATAAGCAATTGTGTAATTAACCTTGCGCCCAACAAAGATAAAGTATTTTTGGAAGCATTTAGGGTATTAAAAGATAAAGGAAAGATGTTTGTCTCAGATATAGTTTTATTAGGAGAATTATCTGAAGAACAAAGGAACGATAAAGATTTAATTGCAGGTTGTGTTGGCGGTGCATTATATAGAGAAGATTATCTTTCAATAATTGAAAGAGCTGGTTTTAAAGTGAGAATATTAGGAGAAGACAAAGACATTAGCAAGAGACAATATGAGGGAATCCCTCTGGAAAGCTTGAAAATTGAAGCGTATAAATAAAGTTGCAAATGGGCATTATCCGTCATATAGAAAAAACGTCTCTGGGCAAGACTCATCGGAATTGTTTGGCTTCGCCAAAAACCGTCTCGCAGACTATTCCTCGTTTCGGTCTTCGCCCTCAAGAATATAACAGGCGGGTATACGGCTCCAGACCATGCAGGTCTTTTGCCCGAATTGTTCGCTTCGCTCACAACTTCGCATACCTGCTAGCCGTTATATGAAATGCACCTTCAATCACCCGGCCGCCCCTCCACTGCGCACTCTGCGGTTAATATTGAACTGATTCCAGCCCCCATCCTATTTGATAATTTGGTTCTATGTGATACATCAACAGGATGTACGTATCCCTTTCAAAAAGTAGGGTAATAAAATTTGTATAAATCATTGTTTATATTTATCTGCCACAGAGAGCACAGAGGACATAGAGAAGAAATCCTCTGTGATCTCTGTATTCTCTGTGGCTATTATTTATTCCCTCTGATTTGAAGTGAATACGGATGTACCTCTATTTTGCACGGTAATCGCCATTACAGGACATACACCCACACAAAACTTGCAAAAGAGACATGAATCCGGATCCGCTGCAAAATATTTTGGATTACTATCTTTCCTGATTCTAATGTCCCATATTATCGGACCTTTAGGACATACCTTCCTGCAGCGTCCACAGCCTGTGCAAGTATTGTCAACTATTATTTCTACTGTCATTTTAATTCCAATGTATTTTTCAGGACCGCATCTCCCTGTATACCAAAAAAATTTTCCTACAATAATGGAAATATATTCGTATAAGTATATATAATACCATTAATGGCCTATTAATTATCACATAACAGGTTTAATGAGCATACGCATGTTATTGATATGGAAATCAATTATTAGCCGGAAAAAGGATTGAAATATTTTATGGATTTAAACCATCTACTTAAAAAATTAAAAAACGGTGACATCGAAGTGGAAGAAGCCAGCAAACAGATCAGGCTCGGTAACATCCACACATTAAGCGAAATATCCAATATCGACCCCTACCGGATGAAACGTACAGGCATACCTGAAGCCATCTTTTCAGAAGGAAAGAACCCGGATGACCTGGTCCATATTGCCACAGAACATCTCAAACATGAAGGTAGGGCCATACTCACAAGGGTCTCGGACGAACAGCTTACAGTGCTTGAACAAAAACACACAGTAGAATGGAACAAGTATGCCAGGATTGCCATTCTCAGAGCCGACGGTTTCCAGGTCGATAAGACCGGTGGTGCTATTGGCATAATCACAGCAGGCACTGTGGACGTACCAGTTGCCGAAGAAGCAAGGATCATTGCACAGGAGATGGGTGTGACTGTACATACCATCTACGATGTAGGGGCTGCCGGTATCCACAGGTTGTTCCCACCACTTGGGGATATAATAGAGAAAGGCGTTGATGCAATTGTAGTGGCAGCCGGCAGGGAGGGCACACTTCCTACTATAGTATCCGGCATCGTGGATGTACCTGTGATAGGGTTACCGGTATCATCGGGATACGGTGCCGGCGGCAGCGGGACCGCAGCGCTGCATACTATGCTGCAATCATGTTCAGTGTTGAGCGTGGTCAATATCGATGCAGGATTCGTGGCCGGAGCATTTGCTGCCCGCATTGCCAATGTTGTGGCAGAAGCACGTAAAAACCAGGTTTAGGCCAGGCGTGGTCACTGTAAATTACTCTTCCCTTACCTCATCGTACCCGATCTCTTCTTTAGTCAGGTAACATGCAGGGTCATCAGCCCATACATTATCATAGATAGCCTCTGCCCTGACCCTGAAGTTAGCATTGCAGATTTCCAGCCATTTACATTTTGCACACCTGTTCGCATTGGCTTTTATCAGGGCTTTGCGATCCTTGAGACCAGCCATAAGCTCGTCACTGGTATCAATCCATATTTCGCTAAAAGGTCTCTCCTTCACATTACCAAAAGAATAATGCCTCCAGAACTGGTCAGCATGGACCGAACCGTCCCATGATACACACCCGATACCGATTCCAGTGGAGTTGCCCTGGTTCATCATAAGCAGTTCATACACCTCGGCGGCACGTTCGGGGTCCTCTTCAAGGAGGCGGAAATAAACATAAGGCCCGTCACAGTGGTTGTCAACAGTAAGCACTTCCATTGGAAATCCTCTGTCATGCATCTCCTTTGTCTTGTCCATGATAAGGTCCACCACTCGACGGCTCTCTTCATGGGACAGGTCTTCTTCCACCAGTTTCGAGCCTCTACCAGAATAAACCAGGTGGTAGAAGCAGACCCTGGGTATGCCCTCTTCTTCGAGCAGGTCGAAAATAGCAGGTATGTCCTGTGCGTTCTTCTTATTGATAGTGAACCGCAGACCCACCTTGATACCCTCTTTCTTGCAGTTGCGCATACCCTGCAGTGCAGCATCGAAAGCACCGGGCACGCCCCTGAACTTATCATTGGTCTCCCTCATCCCGTCCAGTGAAACTCCCACATACGACAGACCGATATCCTTCAGGACCTTAGCCATCTTCTCATCAATAAGGGTGCCGTTTGTGGAGATCACAGCGCGCATTCCCTTATCCCTTGCATGCATGGCAAGTTCGGGGAGGTCTTTTCGCATGGTGGGTTCGCCGCCTGAGAATAAAATAACAGGCGAGCCGAATTGGGCCAGGTCATCGATAAGTTCCTTGCCCTGTTGGGTGGTCAGTTCATCCTCATACTCGATATCCCTTGACTGGGCATAGCAGTGTATACACTTCAGGTTGCAGCGCCTTCCCATGTTCCAGACCACTACTGGTTTCTTGTCCTTTGAGAACTGCAGCAGATGGGAAGGAAGTTTACTGGAATCCCGCCCGTATCTAAGTGCATCAGAAGGCTCAACAGTCCCGCAATAAAGTTTTGAAATGCCTATCATCTATATACTCCATCTCGTTATTTACACACTCTTGTAATTAATAGTTGCAGACAATATCTCCCGCTGTTCATCAAAAGTGATCTCCAGAGAAGACGTGTTGTCATCAAGGTATTTTTCAACATGGAATGTGACACCATTCTTGACATGCTTGATATCCCTGGCAATAACCTTTTCCACTGCTGCAATATCAAGCTGCTGGCAGCAGCCCCCGCCTGTTACAAACAGACGTGCTGCCGGTGAATTTGCCCTTTCCAGTTCAGCTTTTATGAATGCTATGGCTTTATCGTCTACAATAAGTTCAGTCATGATCAATCCCAAATTCCTTTTTTACTTCATGTATCAATGCTTTAAAGGTATATTCACCTGAAACGATTGTAACCTGGATTTTATTCATATTCAATGTATTGGCAGTCGGATGTCCGATAGCTGCCACCACCATACCTTCACTGTTCAAAACCTGGAGGACCGTATCCCTTACCCCCATCTGCGATGCCAGGTCAAGGAAATTTCGAACCATCATTGAGCTGGTGAACACCACTGCATCAACTGTTTGGTCCAAAATTGCCTGCAAAAGTTCTTCCTGTGCACTGTCCTTCGCGGGCCTGGCTATCTCATACACCTGGGTCTCGAAAACTTCAGCACCGGCTGCCTTTAGTCCATCCACCAGTACAGGCGCACCGTGTGAACTCCTGGCAATATCCACCACTTTTCCCTTTCCTTCATGTCTGATGGCTTCCACCAGTCCTGTTGAACTGTACGATTCAGGCATGAATGATATCTCTATTCCCTGCTCCTCTGCTGCTTCTCTTGTCTTGGGACCTATGGCAATGGTGGTCAGGCGGTTCAAGGCACTAATGAAAACGTCCCGGTCCGGCACCTTATCCAGTGTGTGGTCTATGCCGTTGGCACTGGTAAATATCACAATATCAGACTTTCCCGTTAGCACCCTGGAGACAAAACCGTCAAAGTGCTCATCCTTTTTACCCAGTATCTCTATCATGGGAGCGGATATTACCTCAAATCCGGCCTGCCGGCATATCTGCACCGAATCCTGTTCGTAGCGCTCTGGCCGCATTATGGCAACTGTAGGCCCGGGTTTATTGCTAGTGTTAGTACTGTCCATGTTATCCATCAAACCTGTTTGATTTCTACCTGATCTCACCCAGTTCATCATGCAGGGTGACCACGCCGCCTATTATAGTAATGGCCGGGGCTTTTACGCCTCTCTCCTTAGCCAGTTTGACAATATTATCCAACGTTCCCACTGTAGTGCGCTGGTCAGGCCGGGTACCTCTTTCTATCAGGGCTACCGGGGTTGCGGGGTCCTTGCCGTGTTTGAGTAGTTCGCTGACGTTTCGGGGCAGCATGCTGACACCCATGAGGATAACAATGGTTCCGCCAAAACGTGCCAGTGTGTCCCAGTCCAGTGCAGAATCTTCCTTGGTCGGGTCTTCGTGGCCTGTGATGAATGTAACCATGCTGGCGTGGTCCCTGTGTGTCACCGGAATGCCTGCATAGGCGGGGGCTGCTATGGCTGAGGTGATACCTGGCACGACTTCCACTTTGATGCCATGGCTTACCAGTACCTGCGCCTCCTCACCGCCCCGGCCGAACACGTAGGGGTCGCCGCCTTTTAACCTGACTACTTTTTTCCCCTCTTTGGCCTTATCCACCATCACCTGGTTTATCTGCTCCTGTTTGAGGGTGTGGCTGCCTGCATATTTACCGGCATCTATCTTCTCTGTCCCTTCTGGTATGCTTGATAGTATCTGCTCGCCTGGAAGCTGGTCGTATACCACAACGTCGGCTTCGTCAATGAGCCTGCGCGCTTTTAATGTCAGGAGTTCTGGGTCTCCGGGACCGCTGCCTACGAGATATACCTTACCGGGTTGTGTGCTGTTCATGGGATTGTCTCCGTTGTTTAATGGGATTTATGGTTTTCTTATGGTTCTGGAAATATGATATAATTTCCTGATGAGGAGGTGAATGGTTTCAAATATTTTTGTAGGTCTATGGTACTTTAGGAAGGGTGTGTGATGGTTTGACACCTGGATGCGGTGGGCAAGGAGCCTATGGTCCGGCTGCTGGCGTACAGGGCTGTGGATGCTGCGGGGCTGGGTGTGGAGATTGTGTGAGGGGGAGTGAGTGAGAAGGGTAGTAATACTTTCACGATACTCTTCCCATTGATTCTTATATTTCAGCCGCATCTACAATTGTCATGTCAAAGGAATTAAGACATGACAGGCATACTGTATCGCTGCTTACGGATCACATGGTGTTCTCTCCTAAATACCGGGGTAAGGTGCTGGTTGGCTATGTTGGCTGAAGCAATTATCAGGAAGACTTGCAGAGAGCTTGATATTAAGATTATTGATATGTCAGTAAGTAGTGATCATATCCATATTTTTATTCAATATCCGCCAAAGTATTCCGTAAGTTTTATTGCTAAGAGGCTTAAAGGTAGAAACAGTAGGATATTGCGGCAGGAATTCCCTGAACTGAAAAAATGGTGTGAAAAGAGTTTATGGGCTCCAAGTTGCTATCATGGAAGTGTTGGTCATGGCTGGGAAGTTGTTGAGAATTATATCGCCGGACAAGATAGAAAATCGTGATGTGGAGTATTATAAACAGGCCCTGGACTTAAGTCCGGGGTATAGGTGACTCGTGTAATATCGTGAATATGGATATCCAACATAAGGTTGGGGATGCCTCGGACTTGTAGTCCGGCGGTGGAACGGCTGGGGCTGCCAATGTCGGAATATGGAATGTCAATTGTATCATGGTTGTTTAATGAAGGTATTGTGCACAACATCAATTACTAAGACCGGATTATAGTCGATTTTGAAGCGCGGGATGCATTTTGGGCCCGTGTTGTCTAAAATTGCTTATATCAACACTATCGGCCAGCTACTTACATTAGAACAATCAGAACATAATTTATGATGATTGTCTGGCACACACACATATTATTTTTTTAAACCCGTCGATTAATCGAAAGGTATAAATACTAATATAAACAATTGAAAACTATACTTGTCTAAAAATAGACTGATTTGTGAATAATCAAACAAACTATGAATAAAGTGGAAAATATGGAAGAACAAATTGTTAATGAATCGTCTGCGGATGGTGACACAGTCATTGATGTCATCGATGTAAGGAAAAGCTATCATCGGGGAGGTATGGAAATACCGGTCCTTAATGGCATTGATCTCACAGTCAGGTCTGGTGAATTTATTGCTATTATGGGTCCAAACGACCCAAGGCTTAGTACGGGGATAGTTATTAAGCATAAAAGATAAAAATTAAAAGGAGGTAATAAAAATGAGGTGGATAAAGAACTTTGCAGTCATTCCAGGAATTATTTTACTTGTAGCACTTGTTGGGACTACCATAGAAGAAGTTATAACAACTGGTGGGCCAGGCTTTGAACAGATAGAAAACATACTGCATCTGTTAGGCTATATATTTATAGGTTATATCTTGTACGTTTTATCACTGCATTTGCTAAAAAGTTAAGCGTTAAACGATGATTGAAGTTTGGACTAAAACACGTATATCTGACATTGTGTTTGAATATACTGAAGGGATGTCCCTTTATGGATGCCCCATTTTTCAAAATGGGGTGGATAGGTTGGGGCCAAGCAGTTCCCATAACCACCCCCCGGCCCCCCATCAACCCCCTAACCCCATCTTCCGGCAGTACTCCCCGAACGCAGCGCGCCCCTGTCTGTAAGGTGGAGCATGGTTTGAGGCTTTTTCCCGCACCAGCACAAAAAGATTAACCAAACCCAAAATGCGAAAAATACTAATGCTATAATGTATTATAATCCACTATGACCACAATACAGGTAAGCAACGTCCTTCACAATGAACTAATCAAGAGAAAACTCTTTGACAGAGAAACATACGAAGAAGTTATCTGGGACCTGATAGAAGACACAAGGGAATTGAACGACCAGACAAAAAGAGATATCGAAAAAGCTCGTGATGAAATAAAAGCAGGAAAGGTCCACACACTTGCACAGGTCAAGAAAGAGCTGGGATTATGATATACGGGATCATATTCTCAGATCGTGCATTAAAACAATTAAAAAAACTGGAAAAAAACGTCCAGGAAAGAATTATTTCAACATTAGAACGAATAAAGATCCGGCCACAGGTCCATGTGACAAAGCTTGTTGGTGATCCCGGATACCGGTTGCGGGTGGGTGACTATAGGGTTATTTTAGATATCGATGAGGGAAATCTGTTTATTCTTGTCATAAATATAGGGCATAGGAAAAAGATATACAAATAATGGAAAAACGGGTTAATCCTTACGATTACCGGATTTTCTAAGTTCCCTATAGATTCTCTACCGCTTCCACTTCGATGCCGTCGCGCACCAACACCTGGTTGATCTGCTCCTGTTTGAGGGTGTAGCTGCCTGCATATTTACCGGCATCTATCTTTTCTGTCCCTTCTGGTATGCTTGATAGTATCTGCTCGCCTGGAAGCTGGTCGTATACCACAACGTCGGCTTCGTCAATGAGCCTGCGCGCTTTTAGTGTAAGGAGTTCTGGGTCTCCGGGACCGCTGCCTACGAGATATACCTTGCCCGGTTTTGTGCTGTTCATGGGATTGTCTCCGTTGTTTAATGGGAATTATGGTTTTCTTATGGTTCTGGCAATATGATATAATTTCCTGATGGGGAGGTGATTGGGTTATTATTGAGGATTAAGAAAATGGGGTAAATTAAGCTCCTGCGGTTCCTTTTTATTGAATGATCCATTATCATGTTTATACTAGCTCATTACTCAAAATTTAAGGAAATTAAGATATTAACTTCGTGTGTTGGAAACTCTCAGAACTTCAAGGTGTCGTGAAAAGTTGTTTTTGAGAAAGCCTGATAAAATAAGATTCAACCATCTTCAAACTCCAGCGAAAGCGAATTGATACAATACCGCTCCCCCGTCGGCTGCGGCCCGTCATCGAACACATGCCCCAGGTGCCCGTCGCACCTGCTGCATACCACTTCAGTCCTGTGCATCCCCAGACTATTATCCGGTTTCAGTTCGACCCTGTCACTTGAAACGGGTGTCCAGAAACTCGGCCACCCACTGCCAGAATCATACTTCTCGTCTGACCGGAACAACTCCTGCCCGCAGCCGGCACACACATAGATGCCTTCTTTGTCGTGCTTGTTGAACTTGCCTGTAAAAGGCGGCTCAGTTCCCTTTTCGATTAATACATGGAACTTTTCTAAAGCCAGTTCTTTTCTCCACTCTTCCTTTGATTTTGTTATCCTAGGCACCAATTCTTGAATCCCCTTAATTGAATTTTATTTACCACTCAGAACAACCTGGACCTGATACTTACAGCATACAATAGCAATACTCCCAATACCATGAAAACCCAGAACAACCAGCGCTGCAGCCGTATCCCCCCGACAAGGTCAATGGTCACAGAACAAATACCATTGAACCCATGATACACTATCAGTACCAGTATTATCAGGAAGAATTCCGTAGAAAGCACATAAGTGAACACACCATCAAGGGGTGTCTTGAACTCAAACCTGAAATGCATCCCCCACATGTGTACCATAAAATACACTACCAGCAACAAACCAGTGATGCGCTGTAAAACCCAGGACCACATACCTGCTCCCGCATAAGTATTAATCTTCACTATTTTTCCCCCTTTTGAAAACTTTCTTTATCCTATTCTTAGGAATCTGCCTGCGCTGTGCTAAGATGCCCTGCGTAGGTGTAACCTTTTTCGGACACACAGCCACGCACTTGAACACCACATCACAGCCCCACAAACCAGACTGGTTGTCCACAGCCTCAAGCCTCGCATGCTTATCCTTTTCCTGTTCCCTGGGGTCAAGGTAGAACCGCCAGGCCTTTGCAAGGGCAGCAGGTCCCAGATACATCTCATCCCTACCCGCTGACGGACAGGCCCCGTGACATGTGGCACACAGGATGCAGTTGGTGTATACCTCGATCTGCTGCTCAACCTCCGGGCTCATCAGATTACCGCCTTTTAGCACTTCATCTCCAGCCGATATCCAAGGTTTGATGTAATCCAGCAGGTCATAGAAATGTTCCATATCCACCACCAGGTCCCTGATCACATTAAAGTTGGGCAGTGGCTCGATTAGTATCTCATCCTTTGCCACTTTCACGACAGGTCTGGCCAGCGCCCCCCATTTCACAGCATCCACATTCATCTCGTTCTTAGCCGAGCTCACCTGGGTGCGGCAGGCCAACCTGGGCACCTTATTGATAAGCATAGCACAGCTCCCACAAACGGCACCCCGGCAAGAATACCTGAAACACAAGCCCCCGTCCAGCCTCTCCTGCACATAAAACAGTGCATCCAGCACGCTCATCCACGGGGTATCTTTCACATCAAATGTTTCGTGCCAGACCCTGTCACCATCCTGCCGTCTTACCTTTAGTCGTACCATCAGTATTCCCTCCGCTTAGGCTGGAACTGTGTTATGGTCACTTCTTTATACTCCAGTCTGGGACCTTCGGGTGTCTGGTATGCCAGTGTATGCCTGAGCCAGTGTTCATCATCGCGCTCAAGGAAATCTGTCCTGTAATGGGCACCCCTGCTCTCTTCCCTGGCCAGTGCTCCTTTGGCAATGACCTGGCCCAGTTCCAGCATCCCTTTTAATTCAATGGCGTTCAGCAGTTCAAAGTTGAACGACGTTGCACCGCTTTTCACCCGTACATTACGTCCCTTCTCGCTGAGTTCCCTTATGGTTTCAACAGCCTTCTGTAAACCGGCCTGGTTCCTGAATACACCCACATCCTGCTGCATGACAGACCTCAACTCATCCCTGACAACAGCAAAACTCCCACCATCCCCACCCATCAGGTCAGATATGTTTTGCTCTTCACTCGCCAGTGAATCCAGATGTGCATTCTCCCCCTGCACATCCATTTCCCGGACATATCCTGCCGCATGTTCTCCTGCCCTTTTACCAAACACGATGGTCTCAAGCAAAGAATTGCCGCCCAGCCTGTTGGCACCGTGTACACTGATACATGCACACTCACCGGCAGCGTACAATCCTTCCAGCGGGGTTGCACCGTTGGCATCACAAGAAACACCGCCCATTGAATAATGCTGCCCTGGCTGTACAGGTATCGGTTCTTTTACCGGGTCGATACCTGCAAAATCAATCGATATCTGCCTGATGCCGCCCAGCCTTTCCTCAATCTTTTTCTCACCCAGGTGGGTAATATCAAGCTGGACATATCCACCGTCAAAACCCCTGCCCTCATCCACCTCTGTCTGGATAGACCTGGCAACAATGTCGCGGGGGGCCAGTTCCATCATGCCGGTTGCATATTTTTCCATGAACCTCTCATGCCGGTTATTGTAAAGATACCCGCCCTCGCCCCGGGCACCTTCTGTTATTAGTATATTTGTCCCAAGAAGCGTGGTGGGATGGAACTGGACAAATTCCATATCCTGCAGTGGGACCCCTGCATGGTATGCAAGGCTGATGCCGTATCCCCGGTTGATGATTGCATTGGTGGAGCGCTGGTATATCCTGCCGTATCCGCCAGTGGCAAGCACCGTGGCTTTTGCCCTGAATGCTTCTAGTTTCGAATCAGGTGTATGCATCGCAATAAAGCCGGTACATCTCCCGCCATCCACAACCAGCCTTGTAACCAGCCATTCCCTGTATATCTTGATTCTTGCCCTCAAGACCTGTTCGTGAAGGGTGTGCAACAGGTTGTGGCCGGTCCTGTCCCCTGCATAGCATGTCCTGGGAAAACCTGCACCACCAAAAGGGCGTTGGGCGATATGGCCGTCCTGGGTTCGGGAGAATAAAGTCCCCCAGTGTTCCATCTCAAGCACACGCTCAGGAGCTTCCCTGCACAAAACCTCAACTGCATCCTGGTCGGCAAGGTAATCGCTGCCCCTTACTGTATCAAGTGCATGTGCTTCCCAGCTATCATCATGAACCAGCGAGGCATTTACACCACCCTGGGCAGCTACCGAATGACTGCGAATGGGATGCACTTTGGATATCACGGCAACATCCGTACCCCGGTTGTGGGCCTCAAGGGCTGCCCGAAGACCTGCAAGGCCGCCACCGATTATGATTATATCATGGGTTATCATTTCCTTACCTCTGTCAAGTTATGCGGGTCCAGTATTTCATCAACCTCTTCCTCTATCAGTAAATCCAAATCAAGCACGACTTCTCGAATTGTCTTATTGTCCCTGTAAGCCTGGTAAGCAATATCTGCCGCTTTTTCGTATCCTAATTTTGGGGCAAGTGCGGTTGTCAGTGCCAGGCTTTTGTGGGCAAGGGATTCACAACGCTCAACATTGGCTGTGATACCGGGCAGGCATTGCCTGTTAAATGATTCAACAGCCCCGGCCAGTATCTCTATTGAACCCAGGAGATTGTGTGCCATTACCGGTGTGAACACATTAAGTTCAAGCTGGCCCGCCTGGGCTGCCATCATGATAGCAGTGTCATTTCCCACGATCTGGAAACATGCCATGTTGAGCATCTCTGCCATCACCGGGTTAACCTTTCCTGGCATGATGGACGAACCCGGCTGAACGGCGGGAAGATTGATTTCGCCGATACCGGTCCTGGGTCCACTGGATAGCAGACGCAGGTCATTGGCTATTTTAATCAGGTTTACTGCAATGTTACGAAGGGCCGACGATGCACCGAGTATGGCACCGGCACCCTGGGTGGATTCGAACCGGTTCTCAGCCAGCCTGAATTCCAGGCCAGTGATGCGGTTGACCTCACTTATTGCCATCTCCCCAAAACCCTCAGACGCATTCAATCCAGTGCCGATGGCAGTACCGCCCAAATTCAACTCTGCAAGGTCGTCCATTGAGGCGAACAACCGTTTTATCCCCAATTCCACCATCCTGGTATACCCGCTGAATTCCTGGCCCAGGGTTACCGGAATTGCATCCTGAAGGTGTGTCCTGCCCGGTTTTATAATATCCATGAACTCGCTTGATCTGTCGATAAGTCCCTTATGTAATAATGAAAGTACTGGAAGTACTCTATTGTTAAGGGATTCCATTGCCGCTAGATGTATAGCAGTATGGATGGTATCATTTGATGACTGGGACATGTTCACGTGGTCATTCGGATGGATCATATCGTACCGGCCCCTGGGTTCACCCATGATTTCCAGTGCACGATTGGCGATTACCTCGTTGGCGTTCATGTTCTGTGACGTTCCAGCCCCTGCCTGGAACGCATCCACCACGAACTGGTCATCAAACCTCCCTTCCTGCACTTCCGAAGCAGCCTGGATAATGGCCTCACCGATGACAAGGTCCAGTTTGCCGGATTCCATATTGGCTTTTGCAGATGCCTGCTTGATAACGGCCTGGGCCTTGATAAAAACAGGCGGCAATTTCAGGCCACTTACACTGAAATTATTCACAGCCCGAACGGTCTGGGGCCCATAATATGCTTCATCAGGTACATCCACCCAGCCCATAGTATCCTTTTCAACTCGCACCATTGGAACGCACCTATGATACAGCCTTATTCAATGCCGCTTCTAACCTGTCATGACCAATATCGGCTTTTTCCCTGGTTATGACCAGCGGCGTTGTTTCACTCCACTCCTTAAAGGCGTTCCTTGCTGGTTCTACGGCGCGGTTTACGTCGGCTTCAGATGCGACCTGGAATGTGGCCAGTTTTTCCAGGGTTGCCGGGTTGATGTTTTCAAAAGTTTCGTTGGTTGATGAGTCGGTCCACTCCCCATTGATGAGTAATTTATACTCTTTCATTATGATCTCCCGTAATGAACATTGCAAACTATGTGTTATTAAGGTTGTGGGGAATGAAAACAGGGAAGAGATCATTGCTGACATTCAGGACTTTCTTTTCCACAAATTCGATTTTAAGCACATCGACATTAATCCTGATTGGACAAGTCTGATTTTGCATGGAGATCAATCCAAACTTGGTAAATACGGATATAGCCGTGACCTCGGCTGGTCGGAGATAGTTGTTGAAAAATACTTTCGTGTTTTTGTTAAAATTGTCTGCCAGGGCAATCGATGATCAAGGTTCTACTAGTGTCAAGTCAACGCTATAATGTTGTAAAGTATATAGCATATGTTCTTCATAATCAACCTAAGGGGATTAAAAATGAAGAAATACATCGTGACGCTTACTAAAGATGAGCGCGAAACTCTTAGAGCACTTACTTCAAAGGGAAAACACAAATCACAGAAAATTCTCAACGCTCTGATTCTACTTGGATGCGATGGGGGTGAGTATCAGATAAAACGTTCGACCAACGAAGAAATTGCCCACATCCTGAACATAAGTATGAGAAAGATCGACCGGGTGAAGGAGCGTTTTATCTCGGAAGGTATCAAGGTTGCCCTCAACGGGAGAAAGAGAAACCGCATCTACGATAAAGAAGCTGATGGCGACTTTGAAGCTCATTTGGTTGCATTGAGTTGCAGTGAGCCACCCAAAGGCTTTGCGAGATGGTCTCTGAGGTTGTTAGCCGACAAGGTTGTCGAACTCGAATATATTGATAGCATCTCCCATGAAACGGTACGCCGTATCCTAAAAAAAACGAAATCAAGCGTCAGAAATTGATAGTATCTCTATTTTCTCTTCATTCTCAACACCAAACACGACACAACTAATAAATTGCCAATTGAAAACAGAACTTCAAATCCTGGCACATTAGTTGTTTGTGCAGGTACTACCTGGGATTGGTTTGATATTTCCAGGGATTCCGGTGACTTTTCTCCCAGTTTCATTAGCCAGAAATCCATACTTTTATTGATACCAATTTCCGTTTCCTTGTTTCCTGCCAGAACAAGACCGCCATCGGATGTCTGCCTGACAAAACTGATCTCTTCAATATTACTTTCTCCATAGGTCCTGCTCCACTCCTCATCCGGCGGTAAAGCACCAGCACATCCGATACCTGCCAGTACAAAGGCTACCGGCAGGACTGCAAAAATCAATATATTGTACATTTTGAATTTCATCTTCATTCCGTTATTCATCCTAACCTCCGGATTTTTAAGCAGATAAATCGTTGGTGTACTAATTTTACAGACCTATCTTGTACCATAGCAATTCATTCCAACTCCATACATGGTCTGTTATCCCCTCTGTCATACACGGCGTTCTTTTGATAGCGAATTAAATAGCTAAACAAGTATGCTCTGTTTACTCTTGTGCTA
>SWBY01004596.1_pt1 | contig 55415 bp, 29 predicted proteins | sample 4693071 | NCBI WGS metagenome assembly SWBY01 (sample SAMN10267273, study PRJNA491770) | bioreactor metagenome | isolation source: DHS bioreactor inoculated with marine methane seep sediment | place: Japan: Omine Ridge, Nankai Trough | collected 2006-05-06 | reverse complement strand
ACGCTCAGCGACATACTCAATCCGGTTGTCAAAACTGATAACCTGCAGTTTTTCACCGGGCCGGATCCCCAGTCGCGCTCTGACTTTTTTCGGGATCACAATTTGATATTTGGGTGAAACCGTAACAGTACTCATATCGATCCCCTTTCAGTATTACGTATAGCAGATCGATAGAGATGCGTCAATAAATGGTTTATTTGGGAAAAAATGGACATCTCATGCATTAGAATAAGAGAGGGTCTTTCAAAGGAGGATTAATATGCGATTTTCGATCCTGATTTCAATCACATTATTATTCACTGTTTTCGGGTTCTGTGGGACTCCGGTTCACGCGGACGGGTTGCCGGGGCAATTCCGGGATATCAGCATTACAAACTCTTTATCTGATATTGGAATTCAAGATGCAGAAAGCAATTGGCTGAATACGGGTAAGGATCCTCAGATAAAGGATCTAACAAAGGATTTTGAAACGCGGGATATTACCGGGAAACTTAGGGTTCATCCTTTGGCTGGGTCCAATGGTTCTGAAGGAGACAACAGGGCGTCATACTTTGCTTACGCTATTGGTGGAATGGCGGATGATAAAGCCAGTTGTGTTATAGAGACAACCGATGGAGGGATTGTTGTCGTTGGGGATACCGCCAGCTATGGAGTTGGAGCCAATGTCCTTTTGATGAAATTCAATAATCAAGGCTCACTGTTATGGGCTCGAACGGCTGGAGACATTTATACTCTGAAGGCGAAAGCGGTTGTGGAAACGCCCGGGGGTGATCTTTTTGTTACAGGAGGCGCAGGATTCTCTGCAGATTACGATCCTTACATAATGAAGTTTTCAGGTGCAGGAGATTTCATCTGGACAAGAGAATTCCGTTTTGATACCGGATCCCAAATAAACTACTCAATTGACGCCACATCCGACAATGGCTGTGTTGTTTCGGGAAAGGCGATTTCGAGCTATTCAGAAAATTATCTGCCGTTCATTGTGAAATTTACCAGTAACGGCTCTATTCAATGGGTGCGTTTTCGAACGTATTATGATCCTGTGTTTGGTTCAAATGAATACGGAGCGGGGAAATCTGTTCAACAATGCTCAGATGGCGGATATATTCTTGCGGGCGACTGGAAATGGAGTCCTCATGATGAAAACGTAGGGTTTCTTCAGAAGTACGCCAGTAACGGAGATCTTGAATGGACCAGAGATGTGAGCTGCGGTGACGGGATGGAATTTAATTCCGTCAAACAGACATCGGACGGCGGATTCATTGTAACGGGCCAATGCGATGATAATCTTGTGATTATTAAACTATCTAGCGACGGTTCCACCGAATGGGCTAAATATGCTGAGGAATCGGGTTTTGTGTTGTCAGGGGTTAGTGTGTATCAATGTGACAACGATTGGTTCGTTGTTTCCGGCGGACCCCGAGTGTTCAGGTTCCATAGTTCAGGCACGTTTCTGGATGGGCGGTATTCAGATGGCGGGAGTGAAACCCGCAGGTCGCTTTCTTCCATTCAGGAAACCGCTGATTCGGGTTATGTTATGGTAGGGAATATATATTACTACGATACTTATTTTTACAATATGCTTCTGATCAAGACAAATTCGAATGTCTATGTTCCCGACTGTGAGATATTAGAGGCTGCGAGTCCAGGTGCTTTCAATCTGATCGTCGGCAGCCCGTTTGCTGAGACGACTCCCCTTTCGCATGGATTTGATAATAATTTTGTCTGGCCCACCATAACAGCGCCGGACCCCGATATTTTCGATATATGCGCCACTCCCACACCGACGGTGCCGCCGACATCCACATGGACACCTGTGCCGCCCACAAATACACCCACACCTACTTCCGTCGGCTGCAGCATACTCTGCCTCTCATCGGATTACAGTCTATCCCAGGTTCAGACCGGTCCCGCGCTGGTGTCCACCGGTCTGTTATCCCCAATGGATATCTCCCATTTCGATTGCGAATCCAGCACGCCTGTACTGGCGGATTTAATTCCATACGATGCAATCCTGGTCTGGAGCAGATACGCCTTCAGAGATCAGACAGCGCTTGGAGACGTCCTCAGAGATTACGTGGACCAGGGTGGTGGCCTTGTTATTGCGCCTTATGCATTCACGGATGACATTGTGGGTGGTCACGCTTTTCTTGACGGTAATATTATGGGTGATGAGTACTCGCCATTCAGACGTTCAGGGCCGTTGCTGACCTCGGGTCGGCTCGCACCTGAGACTGTCTTGTATCCGGGACATCCATATTTTTCCGATGTTGCATTGGACAGTGTTGTCTATACCGTAACAACTGATTATTCAGAACCGCAATTGAACTCGCTTGATGCTATTCTGCATGCTCAGGATACCGGCGGTTATAATTTAATTGCTGAAAACTCCGCTGGAAATATCTGCGGAGTAAATATATATCCGGGCATTCTGTTAGAGGAGGCGACCCTGGATTCACGTCTGTTGGTTACGAATATGTTGTTGACAGTGAGCGGATGCAATGCGACACCCACCGCAACACCCATCGCATCGGACTGCAGTATTCTCTGCCTTTCATCGGACTATTCCAATTCCATCGCCTATGTGGAACCCGCACTGGTTTCCACCGGACTGCTCTCATCCAAGTATATCTTTCACATGAATGCTGAACACAGCGCGCCGGTCCTGGCTGATCTATTACCCTATGACGCTATCCTGTTCTGGAGTTTTGAAGCACTGGGTGAGAGCGAGGTGTTGGGCAATGTTCTCAAAGATTACGTGGATGCCGGCGGCGGCGTTGTTCTCGCGGCGTTTTCATTTACGTCCGATCTGCCTGTAGATGCTCAGATTGCCGGCGCTATTCTGGATCCGGGATACTGTCCGTTTCTGCCGGATACAATGACGGGGAGTCCCGGACAGATGTCGGAACCCTCCGTGACGGATCCCGGACATGCTTATTTCGATGCAGTGGATACGAGTAACGTGGTTTACGAAGGATTAAGCAGATTCTCCAATCCCATTCTGAATGATGGTGGCGTTCTGCTGGCACAGGACACTGTTGAACAGAACTTTCTGGCTGAAAACATCGACGGTTCGGTGGGCGCCATCTCATTATTTCCCGGCACACTGGATTTTTCATCCTCATCCGATGACACCCGTCGTCTGGTGGCGAATATGCTGATGACCGTGAGTGGCTGCAACGCCGAACCTACTGTGTCACCGACACCCTTTTTCACTGTGACGCCAACCCCATCTCCCACTGCGCCGTCTACGGAAACGCCAATCCCAACCGATTCTCCTACGCCTTCGGCTACGGCGGAACCTACCGGTACACCTGTGCCGCCGACAGATACCCCTGTTCCCACCGATACGCCCACAGAAATCCCAACGGATACACCGACACCGACAGAAACTCCCACACTGATACCCACGGACACACCGGTTCCCACAATGACCTCAACACCTTCCCCCGCGTGTATTCACCACGGCGACGTCACCGGGGACGGTGGTGTCACGGCGGCGGACGCCCAACTGGCATTCGAAATTGTGATGGAATTGGTTGTGCCGTCGTTTGTGGAAGAATGTGCCGCGGATTGCAACGGGGATGGTTCAATTACCGCCGGGGATGCGCAGCAGATTTTTGGTGTCATTTTCGGGGGGTCGTGCGTGGATCCGTTGTCGTGATACTATTTTCAATTTTGTATCATAGTGCGCGGGCTTGATTTTCGAAGTTTCCCATCGATTGAATCTTTTCAACCATCATAACCTATTCTCATGGGAAACATCTGTCATCAGGATATTGCTTTGATCCGCTTCCCTTCCAATAAGTTTTTCATCCCACAATCCGATTCAAGCTCATCAGCTATCCAGATGAAAAACTTCGGTGATGCGCAGCAGATTTTTGGTGTCATTTTTGGGGGGCTGTGCGTGGATCCGCTGGATTGACTCTGCTATTCATTGGACATCAATATACGCAGGCTTGATTCTCGATGGTTTCGTGCCTCAACCACCTGCCATCAGGATAAAACTTTGAGCCGCTTCCCTTCCAATAAGTTTTCCGAATACAGAAAACTTCGGTGATGCGCAGCAGATTTTCGGAGTAATTTTCGGAGGATCATGTGAGGATTCGATGTAAATTGCTATCTTGACATGTCACACGCAGGGGCGGGGCTCGCTGCTTCTGCCCGTTTTGATGTTCCCAAAATGGCCCCTTTGCCCTAAAGATGAATTTTCAACGAAAAAATGACCGTCTCATGCATTAACTTTACAGATGTTTAATTGGGAGGTTTGTCATGAGATTTTCGATACTGATTTCAATCACAATCTGCTTCATTAGTTTTTGTTTATCCGGACTGCCGGTTCACGCTTCCGGGTTTCCGGGACAATTCCAGGATATCAGTGACGATATTTTCATTGAGGATGGTGGTGACCACATTTTTTCACGCACAATACCAATGGATTCCGGAACCGCGGATTATTCGTCACGATCCGGGTGTTTCATCAAGACTATCGGTGGAACCGGAGATGACCGGGCAATGTTTATTGATCAGACTACCGACGGAGGTTACATCCTGACGGGGTCGACATGGATGTCCGGTACAAAGCTTTTGCTGATAAAACTTGATGCAGTGGGAGATATAACATGGAGTCGGGTTGTGGACATATTAAATTTTGTTGGTGACAGAGGGTCATGTGTTCGGCAAGCCGCTGATGGAGGATATATCGTTTCCGGTTACATTTATGGTGATGAAAGTGGAGTTTCCGTGTATCGGGGAATCATATTGAAGTTTGACGGCGACGGAGCACTCTCATGGGGAAGAAAAATAGATCTTGTTGATCCCAGTGACTATAATATCAGATTCTGGAATATCGATCCGGCGCCCAATGGTTTTATTGTTGCCGGGTTCATGGAATACGACGGCACCGGCCGGGAATATTCCATTCTGGCAAAAATCAGTAATTTCGGTAATTTGATTTTTTGTCAACGGATTGATTTTGGTGAATCATCCATATTGGGGGATGTCCAATCCGTTTCCGATGGCGGATACATCACCTGCGGTAATCGGTGGGTTCCAGGTATATACGACCATGTTTTGCAAAAATTTGACAGTTTTGGAAATTTAAGCTGGACCCGGTCATATAATGCTCTCGACGCTTCCGGATCATCTGGTTCCGTCCGACAGATATCCGATTCCGGATATGTTGTGTTGGGACAAAATTATTATTACCCGGCAATTGTTGAAAAAGCTTACCTGGCAAAATTCAGCAGCACCGGTGCCTTGGAATGGGGGACCAATGTCAGTGGAATCAAAGATGATCATGTATCTATGAAATCGTTTGAGGTGATGTCTGATGGTGGTTTTCTGGCGGTAGGTGACACCGGTGATCCCCTGGGTTGGGATACTGCCGGATACGTGCTGATGTTTGACAGTGCCGGTGCGCTAACCGCTGCCCGATCCATCGATGGGGATGCCGCTGACACGCTGAGTTCCGTGAAGGAAACTGCGGATTCGGGGTATTTTATGTCGGGAAGCACTCAAAGCTGGGGCGCCGGCGCTTTTGATATTTTGCTAATCAAAACCAATTCCGCCGGTTTGGTTCCGGGATGCCCCATCCTGGAAACATGTAACCCTGCCACGGTTGATCCGATTAACGAGGTTGAAAACCTGTCACCTGTAAATGATGATCTTAGCGCGTCCTTTGCAAGTATATCCATATCTGTATCAACAGAAATACCGGGTGAAATGTTGTTGTGTGAGGAACCGACACCAACACCCTCGGCGACACCGACGGAAACACCTACCCCGTTGCCCACAGCCACAGCGGTGGGTTGCAATATTCTGTGTCTCTCGTCGGATTTCAACAGTTCCACCGAGCATGTGGAACCCGCTCTGGTCTCAACCGGTCTGTTCTCACCCCCGGATATTTTTCATATGGAAATCGGAAAAACCCCACCTGTTCTGGCTGATCTGACACCCTTTGACGCTATCCTGCTCTGGAGTCTTGAACAAATGGGAGACAATGTGGGGACAGGCGATGTTTTGAAAGATTATGTGGATGCCGGCGGCGGTCTTGTTCTGGCCGGGTATGTGCTCACATCGGATATCGGTGGAGGAGAGATCCAGATCGCCGGCGGGATTCTGGACCCTGGATACAGCCCGTTTCTGCCGGAAAACAGCCAACAGGTTGCCGGAGAAATGGATCCGGAAAGTATGTCGGACCCGAACCATCCCTATTTTACCGGTTTGAATCCTGAAAATGTCTATTACTTCCGGTCGGAGCAATTATCCGATCCCTTCCTGAATGACGGCGGTATCCTTCTAGCCAGGGATCATGCAGAACTCAACTTTCTGGCGGAAAATATCGACGGGACAGTTGGTGCGGTGTCTCTCTATCCCGGTGAACTGGATAATGGATCCTCATCTGATGACGCCCGCCGTCTTCTGGCGAATATGCTGATGATCGTTAGTGGTTGTGCAGCACCCACCCATACACCGACAGCGATTCCCACCGATACACCCACTCAGATTCCGACAGATACACCGACGCCTAGACCCTCATTCACGCCGTTACCCACGGATACGCCGACACCTATGCCGACACAAACCCCTACAAATACTGGCACTCCAACGCACACCCCCACTCCCTGCATCCATGACGGCGATGTCACCCTGGATCGGTTAATTACAGCGGAGGATGCCCAACTGGCATTCGAAATCGCTCTGGAATTATATTCACCGACATTTGTTGAGGCATGTGCTGCGGATTGCAACGGGAGCGGGAATGTCACCGCCGGTGATGCTCAGCAGATTTTCGAAGCGATTTTTGGAGGGACGTGTGTGGATCCACTGTAATAAAACTCTATACTTAGAATTTCAGTTATCCCCGCCCGGTGATCTGGAATGCCGCCCAATAAAAAGGATTGCCGTATCTGGGATCGCTGCGCATCTCCTGCTGCGCCTCTCTTAGCGCATCCGGGAAAGGCATTTTTTCATGCCACACATTCCGGTAGAATCGTTCCATGAAAATCTGTGTTGATTCATCGTTGATCGCCCATAGAGTGGACAGAACTGCTCCTGCGCCGGCATAGAGAAATCCTGCCGGCAGCCCGATAAATTCATCGGCTCTCACCGTGGGTGGCACAAGGCCGGATTCACATGCCGACAAAGACACAAGCCGGTTTCCAGTAAGTTTCAGGGAGTTGAATATATCAGACAGGGTCAATAACCGTGCGTTTAACTCTTTGTTGTAGGTTCGGCCATCCTGACATTCATACAGCACCGAGATTTCTGCTCCGGCCGGATCCAGATAGACGATTTTCCGCAAGTCATCTTCCACTAGGTAAGTCCGGCTGTACAGGTTGCCTGCGGAATCCCGGGTTGTTTCGATCAAGGGTCCTTCCAAAAGGTTCAACACCTCAAGAAATTCAAGATCTTGAGGTGATGCGGCCAATGCCAGATAAGCTCTGTATGGATCCTTGATATCAAATCTGCCATGGCAGGCAAAATGAATATACCCTTTATCCTGAATGGACTGAATCACCTCGTCGTAAATCGCCTGGAAACCGATCAGAGTGGTGGTTTCATCACTCAGCTCTCTTATTTTTTCCACTTCATCTTCTGCGAAGAATAGATCATCTGTCGGGTTGGCAATGCCAATCCAGGTCCCATCCGTTGTGCCGGTGCATTGTGAACTGTGGTGCAGGATCGTTAAACTGGGGCAGGTACAGATCGTGAAACTGTCCAGCAGCAATTCCCTCTCTTCATTCCGGGTACAGCTTAGATGATTTAACGGAAACATATGTAAGGACAGGTGCGGAATCAGGATGAGTTTCTTAATGGATTGATCGTTCAGAACCGGCTCAATGGGTTGGATGAGTGCATCGGAAAGCCGTTCCATAAACCGTGATACAAAAGTGCCCCACGTGCTGCATTCATAGGTGTCTCGGGTTGATGAGGCAAACTCATTATATCTTTGTATCCAGATTTTTTGGAAGTTAATCAGATCCGCAATCTTGAAATTATCAATAATCCGGGTTTGCAATGTGTGTTCACCGTTCTGAATGCCCAGAAGGAAAATGACGGTGCCGTGCTCGGTGAAATTAAACACCACTACTCGAGTGGAATCATCCGGCACAAGTGCGGCCATATTCGCATATGTGATTCCGCGTTTGATAAAATCCGGGCAGTACGTCCGGATACCCTGGATGAGGTGATCCAGGTCTTCCCGTGTTTTCCGGATATCGAGGACGATACTGGTCAATTCCCGGTGTGGATTTTTCTGCTCCTCTTCCAGTGCGTTCAGGTCTGCCACCAGCTTACGGTATCTGTCCTTATCAGAGATGGATATTTTGTGAAAATCTGCACGGTCCAGAGCAAATTTTTCTGCCAGAGACCTTGTTTTTCCCTGGTCCAGCCATTCCAGAGCTTCACGGGACCGACCCAGTTTAGCCAGACAGAAGGCAGCGGAGTAATACAGGTTTGAGCCCAAGTCAATCTCTCGTTTTATCGATTTTTCCAGCACTGCTTTCTGCAGAGTGTGGACATCAGCACGCTTGGCCAACTCCAGGGTTTTTAATGCCTGGGAGTAATCCCGGCGGGCAATATGGGTATTACTTAATTTGAGAGCAACATATTTCGTCATGGTGGGATACAATTCATAGGGACGAACAGAGAGGGCTTTAGTGAAGCAATCAACCGCCTGGTCCAAGAGGGTCGGATCGCTGTTTCCGGAGAATTTCATGCACCCTCGTCCCTTGTTCACATTGGTATCCGCCCAGTTGTTTGACATGTTATTTTGACTGTAAATTTCTAGAGCTGAATCCAGGTGATCAATGGCTTTTTCCTGCTGTTTTTTATCGAGAGGCTGTTCCAATCCAATAAGAGTGAGTCCGAGTCCGTTCTGTATCATTGCCCAGGCGATGGGATAAAATGCCCGCGTGAACACGGTCTGTGCCGCCTTGTAACACTCTCTCGCTTTATGAAGATTGAAATCCCGTCCATAGGTCCAGCGAGCTTCATACACATGTCCGAGCACCAGGATCGTTTCTGCAAATTTAGTGGGATACTCATTCATCGTGAACAGTTCCAATGCCTGTGTGCAGTAATCGATGGCTTTTTCCTGATTCATCTCGAGGTCACCATAAATTCGATCCCGGAAGATGCTGCCAAGGTTAGTCAAAGTGTCCGCCCAGTCAAACGGAACTGATTCCCGCGTGCATACCGTCAACGCTTGATTGTAATGCATAATGGCACGTTCAAGATTCTGTGCCGGATCACCTTGGACCCTGTGTCGGTATGTCAATCCAAGGTTATTTTGGGTGGCTGCCCATTCAACCGGGCTGCGATCCACACTACGGATCTTCAGTGCATTTGTATAATACACCAGTGCTTTCTCAAGATTGTCGGAAAAATGCCCATGAATCCTGCTGCACAGATAACCATTGCCCAGGGAGTGTTGCGTTGCCGCCCATTTCTCGGGATATGATTTTTGTGTAAATACTTCTGAAGCCGCCTGATGGTATCCGATTGATCTCTCAAGATTATTGGCGGGAACGCCCTTTATTCGTTTTCGAAACACATCACCAAGCGCATTCTGAACGTTTGCCCATTGCACCGGATGCTTATCCCGGTCATATAATTCTGCAGCGCTTTTCAGGTTCGCAATCGCATTTTCCAGGTTCTCACTCCGGTCTCCCTGAAATCGATTACCCATCACGACTCCCAGACACTCCTTCAAATCCGCCCAATGAATCGGATGATCAATTTTGGAGATTTCCACCAGTGCTTTCCGGCAATGTGTCACACAAGACTCCAGATATTTTCCGGGATCCTTACTGCTGAGATCTCTAAATATCTGTGCAATTTCACCATCAAGGCGCCTTTGTTCCACAGGGTCTGCCTGACCCTCACGTTCAACCCTCAAAATGTTCAGACGACCCTCTGTGCTAACATGGTTCATAAAAATTTTTCTCTGAATAAACGTTTATGCACGACTCGGATATGATAGCATACCCACGTTGTAATGATTATTGTTTATTTGTTATGATCTTTGTTGCAGGCTCAAAAGTGTTAAGGTTCACGTTTAAATGAGTGCAGAAACTGAAAAACAGAGTATTTTTCGAAAGCTGAAGCAGGGGGATGTTTCGGCGTTTGTCGTATTTTATGAGGCGCACAAACAGGATAAATACCGGAGTGATTACCGGATTTTGAGAAAAACCGGATCTGCAGAGGATGCTGTTGCTGATTCATTTGTCAATTTCTGGCGAAAACGTAATCATATTCTGAAAAAAGTGAAGAATTATGGTGAACTCTGGGCATTTATACGGAAAATAAACCGAAACAGGTGCCTGGAAATTCTCAGGAAAGAAAAACGGATTGTGCTATGCGATGATCCGGAAGATCTGGTGAATTCTGAAGATGCCGAAGGGATCGCTGCTATGGATTCATTTGGAATCTATGAGAAAATTGTGATCAGGAGATGTATAGAGGACCTGAACCCATTTCCGGATCGTGCCGCCATAATCTGCCGTTATTACTGGGAAATGACATATCAGGAAATAGCAATCCATTTTAATTATGGTGATACCAATACTGCCGCGCGGAAGGCCTGGGGAGTGGTCGAACAGGCAAAGAAATCTCTATTGGACATGCTTGAGACAGAAAAACAGAGAAAAAAATGAAAAAACCTGCGTTTGGTGCATTAGTAAAGTAGAAGGGAGCAAAAACGCATGTCTCAACCCAAAAGGAAAAATATCATTCAATCGGCACTCAGCGAGGAAATCAGTATGAATTCAGGACGTGAGTGCCTGGATATTTCTGACGTTTTCGGGAAAGCCATGGATCAAATTCCGGCTGATACCCTTGATCATATCCTTCTCTGTCAGGAGTGCATGAGCCTGTACCGTCTGATGTCTGATTCTCCGCCGTTGCATCATATACCTGATCCGAACTGGTACAGTCTGGATCTGCGTGTACGCTCATGCCTGTTGTGGGGTTGGTTCAGAAACGGTCTGGATGAGAGAATCCGGGATATACAGGAAATTCTGAGTTGTGAGGGGAAAGGACTCAGCCCTGTTCCTTTACGAAAATTCGGGAAAACAGGCCAGACGGCACTCCTGAAATTTGATCCGGATACTTTCCAGATACCCGAATTACTGCCTGATGTATCTCTTGTGAATCTCACCGGAAAAAACCTGCAGGAAACCCACCTGAATCCGTCTCTCAGGTTATCAGAAGATCCTGACCGGGGAATCATTGTCTTTTCCAATCTCGATTACGTGCTGCAGGGTCATGAAGCGTACCTGCTTTCCATCTCGGAAATTGAACTCCGGTTGTTGACCGGATCGGATTGCCGGGAAGATTCCATCACAAAGATCCGCGACTTCGCTGTGATGTTCCACGAAAAACCATCGCCTTCAATTCAGAAATTTTTCAGGGATCTGTTCATCCAGAGTTTTGTTATGAAAAGTTCTGTGTTTCCGGATCCGAAACCTGAAACAGACACAGCGATTGTGGAATTTGAAGTCACCATCCACCAACTGCCCAACCAGTTGCAATCCTCCAGGATTTGGATTCTGGTATTGGGACAACTGTCACAGATCTGATTTTAACTGCAATATGCTGTGGGATATATCTGTTATCTTGCACCTGGATTTGATACGCTTTGCTTTGTATGAGTAATTCAGACACAAACTGGCATCCGGGTAAAACAATCGCATACCACTACCAGATAAAAGGTGTTCTGGGGCAAGGCGGTATGGGGACCGTGTTTCTTGTGGAACGACAAATCTCCACTCGATTACTTCAATTCGCTGTGAAAACACTCCATTCTCATCTGTTGGAAGACAAAATTCACAGGCGGACATTTTCGAGGGAATTAAGAACCTGGATTGATTTGCCCGCCCACCCGAACATCACGGCATGTCGGTTTTTCAGGACTTTTGAGGATCGACTGGTGATTTTTTCCGAGTATGTGGCCGGTGGCTCGTTGAATCATTGGATTCGAGATGGAAAGCTCACTTCTCTTGAAACGATCCTGGACGTGGCAATCCAATGTGCTCGCGGACTGGAAGTTGCCCATTCCCTGAATATCATTCACCAGGATATCAAACCCTCCAATTTCGTGATGACAAAGGACGGCATACCCAAACTTACAGATTTCGGGCTTTCCCGGGCTATTGCTGAGAGTGGTGTTCAAACCGCATCGGGGCGTGATGGGGATTCCTGGATGATCAGTTCCGATGGTATGACGCCGGCGTATTGTTCACCGGAACAAGCCATGGGGGAAAAACTCAGCCATAAGACGGATATCTGGAGCTTTGGTGTCAGTATTCTTGAGATGTTCACCCGGGAAGTAACCTGGCGGCTGGGGGCTCTGGCACCCGGTGTTCTGAAAAACTATAAAACCATATCCCAGGATAAAACGCTGCTGGAAATACCCCTGTCTCTGGAAGCGGCGCTGATGCGATGTTTTGAACTAAAACCCGCTGATCGCTGGCAGGATGTCGGCCAATTCAGAAGGGCGCTGGAGAAAATTTACCGGGAGGAAACCGGGAAAACATACCCGGAATCACAGGATACGATTAAAATATCCAAGAGTGATGACCCACTCGGACATGACCCCGAAGACCCCGGAAAATCCTGGACCAACCCGGTTGAAGTGTTGACTGAAATCTGCCGGAGATTTAACCTTGATGCTTCCGAAGTGATGAAAGGTCTTCCCCGGATGGAAGGATCGCGAACGGTTCAACGACTGATCGCTCTGGAGCTGTTTGAAGCAGCGGTCAACCTCATTGAAACACATGGTTCAACCGATCCGGTTCAGGCGGAAGTGTCTCTCGGAAAAATCTATTTCGACATCGGTTCCATACATGCCGTTTTGGGTGACCCTACCGGTGCATTTGCTGCTCTGGATCGTGGTATTGAGCAATTGTGGAGTGTTCTGAAGCGTCATCCGGATGAGGAGATTACAACGCGGTTATCGGCTTTTATCCGTAGTAAAGCCGATCTGCTGCAGAAATCCGGGGAGTACCAGGGGGCTGTGGAACATTATAATCAGGCATTTGTCCTGCTGCAGTCTTATGCTGAAAAAAATCCCTCGGTTCCCGTTCTTCGAGCAATCGCAGATTTACTCAATAATAAATCTCTGGCGTTGCGGTGTCTTGGATATCTGGACGAGTCTGTCAATGCGTCGGATCAGGCTCTGAAGATTGTAAATAAACTCTTTGATATGCGTCAGGATTCCGTGGCCGGTAAACTTATATTCAAAATATACAACAATAAGGGCTTGACTCTCAGGGACCAGCAAAAGTATGAGGAAGCCATTGTGTCTTTTGACAAGACAATCCAATGCTATGACCCAACCTGTCATGCCCACAAACACCACATTCTTGCTCTTGCATACATGAACAAAGGTTTTACTCTCTATTACCTGGACAGACAACAGGAAGCCATCGCGCTTTATGATCGTGCCATCGCGCTCAGGGAAAAAGCTTTATATGGCGAGGGATTGAATGAGTATATCAATGATCTGGCTGGAATATACAATAACAAAGGAATCTCTCTGTATGCATCCGGCGCTTTTCCTTCAGCAGTTAAAATGTACGATAAGGCTATCGAGATCCGGGAAAGGCTGATGTTCGAAGAAGGCCGTGATGCGGTTGCTCACCAGTTGGCGCTGGTCTATATGAACAAAGGTATAGCATTGTATCGTATTGCTAAACTAAAGGAAGAATCGCTGGCATATTATAACCAGGCAATTTATATCTGGACATATCTTGTTGAAGATAAGGGCATTGACGAGCATACCGTAAATCTGGCCAAGGTGATGAGTAACAAAGCGGCAATACTGATGTACGAGGAAGAATACGCAGAAGGATTAGAGACGTATGATAAGTCACTGGCAATATGGAATCGGTTGATCCAATCGGGTCGAACGGAGTTGAAATGTGATCGTGCCTGTATCGAATTGGAAAAAGCCGCGTTTCAGATGCTTAAAAATCCCGGCAACAGGTTTCATAAGGATAAGGTCAGACAGGCCATCGCAGTGCTTGAATCTGAAATCAACAAATCCGGGCGAGTGGATTTATTCAGAAAAATCAAAGAAGTTGAGGAAGTGATACAAAATCAATCTTATTGAGATTTAAGATCGTCAATCCCGTTGAAACAACGCCACCAGCGCATCCCGCACAACGTGTTCCGGGACATCATCCTGAATCACCACCCGGCCGATTTCTACAGGCAGTACCATCCTGAGACCCGTGGTGTGCCGTTTCTTATCCACAGCCAGTCGCCGGAAAATGATATCCCGGGAGACCGGCGGTGTTCTTACCGGCAGCCGGAATCGTTTCAGCACGGTCTCAATCCGTTCCGTGAGGTCCGGTACCGCCAGTTTCATGAGAACGGAAACTCGTGCTGCTGCCACCATCCCCAAAGCCACCGCCTCCCCATGGAGCCACTTTTTTTCTCCCGGAAGATTTTCCAGGGCATGGCCCAGGGTGTGGCCCAGATTGAGCCATGCACGGATACCGGCTTCTTTCTCGTCCCGGGCGACAATATGGGCTTTAAGACGGCAGCAGGTGGCCAGCGCATCAGCCAGAGCTGCCGGTTGTTTCCTGTACAAACTGCTTCCCAGACTGTCCAGAGATTGGAACAGTTCACCATCCCCGAGGATCGCCATTTTTATCACCTCGGCCATCCCGTTCTTCATCTGTCGGAGCGGCAGCGTGGTCAGCATATCCAGATCGGAATAGACAAGCTCCGGCTGATGAAAAGCGCCCACCAGATTTTTCCCGCCGGCCATATTAATGGCGGTTTTCCCGCCCACGGAAGCGTCCGCCTGGGCCAGGATCGTGGTGGGTATATGCATCACGGGAATTCCCCGCATATATGTGGCAGCGACAAATCCTGCCAGATCCAGGGGTACGCCGCCACCCAGCCCGATAATGAAATCGTTCCGGGTGAACCGGTGCTTGATGAGATGGTCCTGGCACCGGCGAAACTGTTTCAGACTTTTGGATCGTTCTCCCGGAGGAATAATCACCGGCGGAATCAACGATATCTCCAGTCCGGAACTCACGAGTATTTCATGGATCCATTCACCATACAGTTCATACACACGGGTATCGGACACCAGACATGCTCGTCGTCGACGGAGGGATTTCGGAATATGCCGGGGAAGATCACTGATTATACCTGATCCCAGAATAATATTATAGGATCGTGAACCCAGGTTGACGGGTATTTTTCTTAGGGAAGGGTCCAACATGTCGTCACCGGGATCAGGGTGTATCAGCCGGCGGATCCGGCGAAACAATAAATGGGAGCCGCTCTTTATAGGCGTCAAAGTTTTCCCGAAGTTCGTCCAGGGAATCGCCGCCGAATTTATTCATGAAATTATTCGCCAGAACAATGGCCAGCATGGATTCCCCCACGACACTCATGGGACCAACAGAACATATTTCACCGAATGTCTGGGGCGGCTGATCCGGGTACATGGTCTGAAGATTGACGGAAGGCATGGGTTTCATTGGGCTGGGCACCGGTGCAAGGCCGCACCGTACCACCACTGGACTGCCGTTGGTAACACCCTCTTCCATACCACCGGCATGGTTGCTGCATCGGTAGACCACATCCGGTTGCCGTGTCGACCGGTATCTTTTAACATAGAGGGGATCATGAGCATCCAAAGAGTGCATGGGTGCAGACCGGAACCCGTCACCGATTTCCACCCCGCGAACACCGGGGATACTCATCATTGACCTGGCAATCTGTGAATCTACCCGGGCATCCCACTGGGCATACGATCCCAGGCCGATAGGAATACCTGTCGCAATGGTCTCAAAAATACCCCCCAGGGTTTCCCCTTCACGCCGGGCAGCTTCCAGTGCCAGGATCATGCGGTTGGCCGCTTCCGGGTCTGCGCAGTTGATGGACGATATTTCCGCCCGGTTTCGAAGTTCATCCATATCACCGGGCTGTACCCCGATCTCTTCCCGACCGATAGCCACGATATGGCTGAAAATTTCAATGCCGAAATGCAGGAGCAGCCGCCGGGCGATAGTTCCGGCAGCCACACGGACAGTGGTTTCCCGAGCGCCGGCCCGTTCATCCACATACCGCAGATCCCTGTAACCGAATTTGATTGCGCCGGCAAGGTCGGCGTGACCTGGTCTGGGAGTGCTCCAGGCACCTACCACGCGTTTTTCCATGGAATGAAGCAATACTGTCTGCGCCAGACCGGCATGGCGGTTCTCTATCTGAAGCACAATGGGTACACCCAGGGTCTCTCCGGACCGGACGCCTGAAAGAATCGTCACTTCATCTTCTATATTTGCACCAGACGTGTTATCGGCCAGGCTATACGTTGAAAGCAACCGGAGAAGCTGTCCGTTAATGGTTTCCGGATCAACGAGAAGCCCCGACGGAATACCTTCAAGAAAGGCCAGGAGGGAAAATCCATGGGATTCCCCTGCGGTTTTCAATGTGACACCAGCCATATCGTTTAAACCTCCCCGATCATTCCAAACTATTCCCGGAACGATTCCTCATCAAAATGCGATAACTGCATCGTATATGTTGCGCGGCCCTGAGTCAAAGACCGGAGTTCCGTGGCGTACCCGAACATGGTGGAAAGTGGTACCAGAGCATCAATGATTTTCACCTGTTTCCGGGTATTAACACCTTCAATACTTCCCTTCCGCATCTGCAGATTCCCGATGACATCGCCGAGATATTCATCCGGCAGCGTGACCTCCACCGACATAAACGGGGACAACAGAATAGGGTCTGCTTTCAAGCATGCTTCCCGGAAAGCCATTGCTGCAACATACTGAAAATCGTCCCCTGTGGAATGCTCCGGATGAAAACTGCCGCCCATGAGGTGCACCTTGATGTCCTCAGCGGCATATCCAAACTGAATGCCGGCTACAAGACTGTCCTGGATACCGAGTTGAACCTCTTTTACAAAATTTGCAGGTAAAATGTCTTCCGGAACAATGGATGAAAAACTGTATCCGGATGACCGTTTTCCGGGTTCAACTTTGATGGCCACATGTGCGAAACGTTGCTGATTCCCCAGAACCCTGTCGAGCTTCTCTTCGTGGATAGCAGTGCCGCGGATACTCTCCCGATGTGCGACCTGAGGTTTTCCTACTTTTGCCTGAATATTGAATTCTTTCTGAAGCCGTGTGGTTAAAATCTCCAGATGCAATTCACCCATTCCTGAGATAATGGTCTGGCCGGTATCGGGATCTTCGTTCACACGGAATGTGGGATCCTCTTCCGCAAGTGAATCCAGGGCCAGGTGCATTTTTTTCTGATCCGCAATGGTTTTGGGCTCAATGGCCACAAAAATCACAGGGGTTGGAAATGTCATGCTCTCCAGATGTACCGGGAATGAAGCATGACAGAGGGTATCACCGGTGACGGATTGTTTCAGACCGATGGCCGCGGCAATATCCCCGGGTCCTACTCGTTCCACTCGTTCACGCTTGTTGGAATACATGCGGAACAGCCTGCCAATACGTTCCTCGACTTTTGTCCGGGAATTATACACCCGGTATGGCGGTTCCAGCACTCCGGAATACACGCGAAGATAATAAATTTTCCGTCGTTCCGGATCGTTCATGATTTTGAATATCAACGCTGAGAATGGCTCTTTTACCCGGGGATGAAGTTCCACCGTTTCCTCACCATCCCCTTTTTTCGCTACCACCGGTGGTACATCCAGAGGTGATGGCAGGTAGTCCAGAATTCCCTGGAGCACTGGCTGAACTCCCTTGTTTCTCAACGCTGCTCCGCAAAACACCGGGAAGAAAATGGATTGTACGGTCTGTTTCCGTATGGCGTTCTTGATGGTCTGTTCCGGAATGGGTTCCCCGTCCAGGTACAATGTCATGATCTCGTCATCATTCTCTGCAACGATTTCCAGCATCTTCTCACGCCATTCATTCGCCTGAGTCTTCATGGCTTCCGGTATTTCCTCGACCTCATACGCCATATCGAGATCCCGGTTCCAGACCAGTGCTTTCATGGTGACGAGATCGATAACTCCGATATGCTCACTTTCAGCGCCGATTGGGATCTGTACCGGTAGTGGCACCGCGTGGAGCCGCTTCCGGATCATTGTCAATACATTGAAAAAATCTGCTCCGATCCGGTCATTTTTGTTAATGAAAACGATCCGGGGAATATTGTATCGATCTGCCTGAAGCCAAACGGTTTCAGACTGGGGTTCAACACCGCCCACCGCACAGAAGACCGCGACGGATCCATCCAGAACCCGAAGACTTCGTTCCACTTCTGCGGTAAAATCCACGTGTCCCGGCGTATCAATGATATTAATCTGGTGGTTTTCATGCTGACAAGTGATGGCTGCCGATGTAATGGTAATTCCACGCTCCCGTTCCTGATCCATCCAGTCCATCACAGTCGATCCGTCATCAACTTCACCGATTCTATGCGTAACTCCGGTGTAAAAAAGAATCCGCTCCGTCAGGGTCGTTTTTCCGGCGTCGATATGCGCCATAACTCCAATATTTCTGATCCGCTCGAGTTTGGAGAGCGGCGTTTTGGCCGCCATAATTTGTGTGCTCCTTGTTTATTCTTCCAGTGATTTTTCGTGAGTGACACTTATGATTTCCTCCAGGGTGGTCAAACCCTGAAGTGCTTTTCTGATTCCGTCCTGCCGGAGAGTCTGCATACCGTTTTTCCGGGCTTCAATTTCAATTTGAGATGTCATGGCGCCGTCCAGAATCATCTGTCGCATCTTTTCGGTTACCAGCATCAGTTCAAAGATCCCTGTACGGCCTTTAAATCCGGTATGCCGGCAGGTCTTGCAGCCTTCACCCCGATACAGGGTGATCGTTTTGGGTATATCTTTCAAACCCACCGCTTTCAGTAATTGAGGTGGTGGAGTATACGGTTTTTTACAGTCAGGACAAATTACCCGGACCAGCCGTTGAGCCAGGACCGCTATCAGTGATGAGGAAACCAGGTACGGTTCTACACCCATCTCCAAAAGCCGGACAATGGTACCCGGGGCATTGTTAGTGTGGAGGGTTGAAAGTACAAAATGTCCCGTTAAGCCCGCTTCGATGGCGATGGATGCCGTCTCTGTATCCCGAATCTCAGCCACCATGATAATATTGGGGTCATGCCTCAGGATGGACCGGAGACCTTTTGCCCAGGTAAATCCCGCCTGTGGATGTACCTGCCCCTGTACCGCACCGTCAATCTGATACTCCACCGGGTTCTCAAGTGTGACGATTTTCTTTTTAGGATTCCTGACTTCACTCAAAATGGAAACAAGAGTGGTTGTCTTTCCACATCCAGTGGGGCCGGTAACCAGAAAAATACCCCGGTCGGCCTCAAGACTTTCTCGAAATCTTTTAAGCATTGAGGGAGCCAGACCCAGATCATCCAGCAAGACCCGCATCCGGCGTTTCAATAAACGCAATACAATGGATTCACCGAATATCCCGGGAAAACTTGATACCCGGAAATCCATCTCCACATCATTGACGATCCGTGAAAAACGGCCGTCCTGAGGTATCATTCGTATATCAATTTTCATCTGGGACATTATTTTTACACGGGAAGTCACCGGACCCACCAGGGATGCCGGAATGGTTTCGATGGTCTGAAGATGCCCGTCAATCCGCATACGAATACTCAATCGGTCCTCGTGGGGCTCAAAATGAATATCCGAGGCGTCTTCTTCAAGAGCACGCTGGATATACTCATCAACAAGCTTCACGACAGGAACGTCTGATTGGGCAACCGCAGAGATGGAAAACCGCCGGTCCTCCACCTTCTCCTGCTTTTTCATGCTACTGACTTCTTTTATGGCATCCAGAATGGCGCTGCGCCGGCCATAGTAGGTATCGATAAGCCGTTTTACATCTTCCGGTGACGCTTCGATATTCCTGAGTTGTGTGAAACCGCTGGCAAACCCCACCATCTGCTGCGCATCAATGTTCGTGGGATCCACCATGGCCACATAAATCTTGGTTCCCGAGATGAACAGTGGCATGACATGATGCTTTCTCACCTGCTCCTCACGAAACTTGTCCAGCAGATCCGTATCGGGAATATATGAATCCAGATCTGAATTACCGGCTGCAGCCAGCGTGGTGTTGATCTGATTGACTGTGACCAGTTCTTTGTCCAGTAGTAATCGTGTGACAACCTTACCTGTGTCCCTGTGCTGCCTGAAAATTTCTTTAAAAAGATCTTTCGTGATGATTCCGGCTGTTACGAAAAGCTTCAGTGTCTCTTTTTCGTTCATAAATTTCATAATAAGTTCCCCCAAGAGTAACTGCTCTCTGAGAAATGTTAGGTCTCTGGCCATACACTGTCAAGCGGGATCTTCTTCTTATTTAACTAAAGTTCAATTAATTATAGACATTAATGGTACTTTACTCTACTATTTGCCAGTTCATGCTGGTTCCTGTAGAAACCGGCAGGAAGAAACAAGGAGATGGATTATCATGGTGAAGCGACAGAAAAAGGACAGTTCCGGCGTCAGTATGAGTGCCTTGATCCGTCAGGTTCTCCTGGATGGAAAGCCGCATACGATCAAGGAAATCGCCACTCACATGCAGCAATTCATGTTCAAGAGCGAGCTTCTCAGCGGTGTTGAAGTCAAAGCCAAGATGCTTTTGGATTATAACAACGAAGTTGAAAAAACGGCCAAGGGATACAAACTCAAATCCGGAAAATCCATCGCCAATCTGGTGGTCGAAATTATAAAAGAAGCTCCCGGCCCGCTGCTCCAGAAAGATATTATTAAGAAAGTTGCGAAACAGCAGAATGTGCCCATTGAAGCTGTTGAGATGGATCTGGCTGCCGATTCCCGATTTGATAAAGTCACCTATAAATCACGGGATTATTATTATCTGGCCACACGTAAAGTGATCAACGACAGGGTCTACGATCTTCTGAAAAAGAAAAACCGTGCTCTGACCATCACAGAAATTTACAAGTTTCTTGAATCTGACTATAATTTTCCCCGGGATAAGGTTATTTTCCTGCCTAGAGAAGATAAGAAACTGATCCGTGAGCCTTTGTCAAAATATAGCCTGAAATCTGCTCGCAAAAAAGCCAAACCCAAAGAAGAACCCATTCAGAATATCTCACGGGCGGATATGGAAAAAATCATTACCACCCTGGAATCTACAAATGAAAAACTGACGGCATCAGAAATTGCTGAAGAAATTCTGAATCGAAAACTGGGAAATACGAATCTCGTTCTGAAGCTCGCTCGGGACCAGCGTCTGGGTCGGGAAGGCGATCTCTTCTTTTACCAGGTGATTGAGGAAAAAGAAGAAATCCCACAAAAGCTTATTGACCGGGTTCACAGCCTCTATTTCAAGGTAAAGGCAAGAATGGTGGGAAGCCAGGATATTCACGCTGTCGAAAGCCTGTTGGATAGAATTTATAAAGTTAATCTTACCCATGTTGAGTTTGATTATTATCATGCTGTCCTGGCAAAACAACTTCTGGAGGACGAAGGTGTGGTCCGGGTCAGAAATGGCTGGGTTCATATCGACAATGAACCCCGGGCAAGCCTGGAATGGATGTCGGAAACAGCACCTGAAGATCTGCCTGTTGGGTTGCCGGAGATTGACACCGAGAGTCTGAATGATGCTGATAAGCAATTCCTGAGTTTGGGTACTGGATATCTGGAAGATAATCAAACTCTGCGCAAAATGCTGACCTGGCAGGAATTTAAAACAGGCGTAATGGCTATTCCCCCTCATTCCGGACGCACTATTCCGCTAAAACCACTCTACTACGAAATCGGATTTATGGTTGACGAATCTGATGAATCGTTTCACGGTTTTGTGAATCATAACACATCAGCAATTTTTCAGATGAACGGTCTGTATGAGTCGGCACTCTCTGATGAGGGTGGTATCCTGGAAATGAAACAGGATGAAAATAATTCCTGTCTGATTCACCTCTCGGCACATGCGTTACCGGCGGATTATCGACTTGATGAGAAGTTTCTCGAGAAAGTGGGTAAAATTGTTACCGATGAGAGCAGCATCGTGGAGATTATCCAGGCAGTATTCAAGGGAGCCCGGAAAAAAAATCTCACTGTGGGACTGATCTGGGCAGCAATCAATGCGTTCAAATCCATCGACAGGGAAACTCTCCTGGTCATCCTTCACGATTTTGAATGTTTTGATTCTGATCAAAAAGGTAAATACAGCTACAATCCTGATGCGGGGCTGAAGCGACACAGTATTGTGATTGAAACACCTCAGCCTGAACCGGTTCCGGAACCTGAACCCGTACCTGAACCCGTACCTGAACCTGTCAAGACTGAAGAACCGGTTCCGGAAATCGAAAAAGTCACGCCGAAAACGAAGGAACCGGTGAAAAAACCATCTAGGGTGAAAAAACAGAAACCGGATACAGAGCTTCCAGTACATCTTCGTAAACTAAAATCATTTGAACGTAAATTACCGAAGCTGAGGACTGTGAAAAGTGTCGCTGTAAAATCGGGTGCGGGTCGATCCGGATCGAAAATCGCCGCTGTTTCCGTTGGCAGACATGAAAAACCGGGATCCCGGGTTAAATCGCGGAGATCCAAGGAAGAAGTCCATCTCCTGCTGGATGTCCCCGCAATGCCGGTATCGCCCGAGGATTGGCAGCCCGGCAATTATATCAATCCGGAAAAAGGATCCGGTTATGCCGATCTTTTCACAACACTGGAAGTAATGAAAACCTTTGTTGGCAGAACTCCGCTGGTCAGAAAAACCGATGGATCCATCGTTGTTTTTCTGGACAATAATGACTTGGCTATTTACTTCCGGATTCCACCTGAAAACCAGAACTGCTGGCTGGCTTGGATTCCCGAGGACAGTCTCAAAGCTCTTGAAGGTTATGAAGGATTCCTCACTGAAGGATCTGCCCGGGCAAAACTTTCCAATAAAGGCTACTGGTGGAGCACCGACAAGTTTAAAGGTCCCAAAGGAAACTGGAAAGATAATAATGTTCTGGAGGGCGTCAGCATCGTTGGTAAATTACTCGAATTAATGGATAAATCCAAGCGCGCCTGATGTTTATTGTCGGAAATGTCCTGATCCCCCGGGGATTCGTTACACGAAAATTTTCATGCCAATATAACGTATGCATGGGTAAGTGCTGCATACTGGGTGATGCCGGTGCTCCGGTGACACGGGAAGAATGCCTTCGACTGGAAGACCATATGCCGGAAATCACACCACTTCTGGACCCGGAAGCTGTTCACTACCTGGGAGATAACCCTATTTTTGTCAGTGCTGAGCATGATTTTCATCTGGCCTGTCTGAACGGACAGGGCCGTTGTGTGTTCTCTTCCCTGGATCAAAATGGTGTTGCCGTCTGTGTTCTGGAAAAATTAAACGGATCAGACTCAGGAAGAACCCTCCGACCCATCTCATGCCGCCTCTTTCCCATACGAATTCGATCCATGAAAGGATTTTGTATCCTGGACTACGAAGATTGGGATCCTTGCGAATCAAGCTGGTGCGGCGATATTTATCTGGTTGATTATTGCCGTGACAGCCTTATTCAGCGCTTTGGAGAAGATTGGTTTAATGATCTTCAGGAAGCACTCAAATCAATACGGGGCCACGAAAATTAATATCCACCAGAAAAATTGATTTCAGATCTGATTATCGGGATTTTCGGAACAAAATGGGATCAATCCCATGTTTGTTCATCAATATATATAAACCCTTTCGATCCCTGCGGGCACGTTGTGCCGCGCGTTTGACGTTACCATCAGACCAGCGCAGCAATTCAATAAGATATTCCTTCTCAAAATTTGCCTTTGCTTCCCTATACGGTATGGGACCGTCTGTGCTCATCAGGTTTCCCGTAATTTCAACATCATCAAATAATCGCATCATATCTGCCTCCAATCAGATCCAAATTGGAGAACTGCCGCCGCCACCCCTTGAACGCATCACCAAACCTGGAGACGGTAGTCCTCACATACTAGTATAGAGGAAATTGAGGAAAAAAGGTTACAAAAAAAATAAACTATGATGCGGAACCCCCTCGAATCATGGAAAATATAGGCAATAATGTGGATTATTGCGAGTGTGTGACCGGCAGCAACGCCATTTTTACGGCTTCCAGAAGTGTTTCCCGATTGAAGGGTTTGGGCAGATAGTTAACAACACCCAGTTGATATCCCCGATGAATATCATCGAATGTATCTTTCTGAGACAGAAGAATGACGGGAATTTCGCGGGTTGTCTCGGATTGTTTCAGAGTGTCAACTAACTCAAATCCGTTCATTTGGGGCATCAGAACATCGCTGATCACCAGATGTGGTTCTTGTTCCTTGATCACCCGGAGTGCAGTCAGGCCGTTATTAGCATCTGCAACCGAATACCCAGCGGTTTCCAGAACGGAACGGACCGCCAGGATAATATTTGGATCGTCATCGACAACAACAATTTTTTCAAAGGTCATAGGCCTTAGGATAATGAGAAAGCTGTCTCGAATCAAGAAATCTGTCTGGAAGCAAGAAGATACTTGACCTTGTTTCCCCTCTGGCACTACAATCCGGAACAGGGAATTTCAGGAATGTGAAACTGGGAATAGAGGGAGTTGATGAAGCTTTCCGTTGTGATTATTACATTAAATGAGGAGGATCGTCTGGAACCGGCATTGGCAAGTTGCAGGAAAATTGCTGATGAATTTGTCATTGTGGATTCATATTCGACTGATGGGACCCTTGATATTGCACGAAAGTATGGGGCAAAAATTTTTCAGAAACCCTTTGACGATTTCAGCAGTCAGAAAAATTATGCCACTGAATGTGCTGAGTTTGATTGGGTATTCCACATTGATGCCGATGAGCGGCTTTCCCCTGAATTGGAAACAGAAATTCTTAATCTGAAAGCGTTGGATTTGCCACCGGCAGATGCATATCGTATCAAACGCCGTACCTTTTATATCAATCGCTGGATCCGGCATTCCGGATGGTATCCCGATAAAAAGATCCGGATGTACCGAAAAGTTGTAGCCAGATGGCATAAACGGGTCCATGAGCATTTGAAGGTTGAGGGGAGCGTCAAAGACCTTTCCGGAGATCTCGAACATTATTCGTATCGCAATATTTCCGATCATATCATCCGTGCTAATCGCTATGCGTCTATTCAGGCGGAAGATCTGAAAAGTCGGAGTTCAGGATATCTCTGGCTCCAACTTATTTTCAATCCAGGTATTGGTTTTCTTAAACGGTATTTGGTGAAATTGGGGTTTTTGGATGGTTTTGCCGGAGTTGTCATTGCTGTTGTTGCTTCGTTTGGAATCGCACTGAAATATATCAAAGCACTGGAATTAAAACTGAACCACTAATCGCGTTCTTGAAAGGATGAGATCAGAGTATGATGCGTAAATCGATGTTATTCTGTTTTCTGATTTGTATCGGTGTTCCCCTCAGTATGGGTGCCTCCTCCGATGATCCAATCTCCAACTGGCATTTCATGGATTCGGATCCTGTTGTACAGACAGGCGTGGTCCGATCTCTTGCCCTGGCAGTGCCTGATGATGTCCGATTGAGTGCCACGGATATTCAAGCGTTGGCCGACAGCGAATCGATAGAAGTTCTGTCCCGGAATTCAGATACCGTCACTCTGCTCTCCCGGGATAGAACCGCCTTTGATGAGGACGGATACACACATCTGATCCAGCAGGAAGCCGTGCTGATCATCACCGATAAGGGTGTGGAGGAGAGTGCTGTTGTTAATCTTCACTATGGTTTGCCATATGAACGGCTCCGGTTGCTGGATGCCGGTATCATTTCACCGGATGGCACGAAGACGACACTCACCGGTGATCAGGTCATGGATATTCCTGATTCCGAGGATGCCGCAGTCAATATTTACGAGCCGGTATGGCGTTTGCTGGTACTGACGTTTCCCCGGGTCGAACCCGGTGCGATTTTATATTACACATACGAAGAATGTGCCGTGAGATCACGGATGCCTGGAGCGTTAAACTGGGGGCATACGTTTCGGTCAACGGAACCTGTAATCTCAGCATCAATCTGCATGCGGGGTCCCGTAACACGACCGCTGAAATGGTTTGTCGCCAACGATCCGGATGGGGCTGTAAGTTTTACTGAAGAATCGTCCGGAACCTTCATCACTTACTGTTGGAACTCCCGGGAGATGCCGGCTATTGATCAGGAACCCGGAATGATCCCTGTTTCGGAACTCACCACCAGTCTTCTGGTCACAACGGAGACATGGGAAGAATTTTCCCGCCGGGAGGCTGCCATAATTGAACCGAATCTGGAACCCGATGACGCCATCCGGAAAAAGGTGCAGGAATTGACCGCGGGATTGACGGATCCAGAAGAAAAATTGAAGGTCCTGTTTCGCTATGTGACGGGCCGGGTCCGGTATATGGGTGTGGCATTCGGTGACCGGCCCGGTATGAATCCGGATCCGGTAAGCCGGACCTTCGCGAATAATGCCGGTGTGTGCAAGGATAAAGCCGGACTTCTCACCGCCATGCTCCGTTTGAGTGGCATTGAAGCCTACTACACCCTGAATAATCCCTCACGCCATATCCATGACCAGGTGGCGGTGGACCAGTTCAATCATGCCATTGTCGCTGTCCGGTTTGCAGGGGATACCGCGTTCCGGTACCTGGATGTAACCACTGACCTTGAGATTACCATGTGCCCGGCAAGTTCCGGTGGCACCGGCGTTCTTCGTATTGATGCTAACGGAGCGGATCCCGGGACCATCCCGATATCGCCGGCCGACAAAAATATGGGCTGGATCGAGGCCACCGGAACCCTTGAGAAATCCGGTCGGTTTTCCAGTACAGTAAACTACCGCGGAACGGGTGTCCGGGATGCTTTGATTCGAGGTCCTTTTTACTATATAGAACCATCGAAACATGATGAGTTTGCTGGATATTTCGTACAGCAGATCCATTCTGCCGCCCAACTGGATAAGGTCCGGGTTCTTCCTGAAAAACTGGAAGATCTCAGCCGGCCCGTAACGATGCTGGTCACCTACCACATCGATCAGTATATGGCCGAAGCCGGTAATTATGCACTGTTCAAGATCCCGGGAACACTCTTGCCCTTTGACTGGATCTACTGGGATTTGAAAGACTATGCCTCACTCTCCACCCGGCAATGGCCCCTGAATCTGGACAGTAACTCCGGTATGCAGATTACTGAAACAGTCACTTTGCCCGCGGGGTATACTGTTAAAGTTGTTCCGGATCCCGTACTCATTGATCAGGGAGGCATATTCTTCAGTCAAAATCATACATTTGACGACATAACTGTTACCCTGAACCAGGTATTGAAAGTCAACAAACCCAGGATTTCTCCCGATGAGTTTCCAGCATTTAAACAGGCGGTAACAGGAATTAAACAATCTGTTCAGGCATACGTCATTCTCGAGGCGATTCAATGAAATACACAACATGGATTATCATTTTAATATTCTTTCTCATTACCATAACCGGTACCTGTCAGGCATTTACTGATAAGGAAATTCAGAGCATTATTTCCCGTGCGTCGGCTTCTGATGCCCTTCCTGATGCTGTGGCTGTAATTCTTGCCCGGGAAAGCTCTGTGACGATCGGAGATTTATTAAACAGAACCACTCAAGAAGAAGTGCTTCTGAAAATCCTTAAAGGAAACGCAAAAAACGATTATGGTGATCTGAAAGTTCTGTTTGATGAACGGTATGATACTGTGACAATTCCGGTGGCACGAACTTTTTGTACCGATGGCTCCGTTGTGCCAATCATGGATGGTGCGGACAACATCATTATTCCACCTTCTCTGATCGATGCAGCCGTGTATCTGTCAATCAAACAGAGAGTCATCTCTTTTTCCGGGGTGGAACCCGGTGCGGTACTGCACTGGAAAGTGAAGGTTGCCACCGCCTACCCCGAAAATGATCGTTTTCTCTGGGGGCAACGAAGTTTCATGGAGGATATCCCCATCCTGAAAGAGACTTTTATGGTTTACTCACGGAACGATGTCCCTATCCGGATTGATATTCTCAACGGACTGGAAGATCCGGTTCCCCGCAACGAAAAACAGTTCAAGGTGTTTACCTGGAAGCGAGAAAATGTGCCTGCTCTAAAGCCGGAATGGGATATGACATCGCGGTTCAATGTCGAGCCGCGACTTGTCTATACAACAGTACCGGATTGGGAATCTATTGCCCGATGGTTTCAGGAGAAATTCTTTCTTTCAGCCCGGGTAAGCAACCGTGTAAAAAAAGAGGTCCGACTATTAGTCGGTGAGCACACCGGAGATTGGGTTGCGCTGGATGCCATCTATCGGCAGGTTGCCGGAGAAATCAGGGATATTGACCTGCCTCTGGGCATGCGGGGATATCTGCCCAATTCACCGGATACCGTTTTGGAAAGCCGATATGGCGATAATCTGGATAAAGCAGCACTTCTATGGTCTATGGTTACTGCCGCGGGATTTCATGCCGCACCGGTTATGTTTCCTTCAGTATCTATGAAAATTTCCGACGATTTTCCGTCCATATCATTATTCGATGCGATTGGGATTGTCGTGGAAGATCCATCGGGGGGTGACCGAATCTGGCTGGATGTTTCCGGCGAAGATCTAAAAACAGGTACTTTCATTCGGGGTCAGGACAATCAGGCCATTATCATTTCCGAAACAGGTTATACACTGAACTCGATTCCTGCAATGGTGCCGGAACAATCCCGAACCTGGCAGACACTTGAATTTGACGTTCATCCTGATGGCAGCGCTCAGGGTGTTCTACGCTGGGAAGGCACCGGATACTTTGATACAAATGCCCGTAAGCGGTTTCGCGAGAAGACAGACAGAGATCGAAAGCTATACATCGAACAACTCTTCGGTAATGATGATTTCTCACCGGTTATAACAAGTGTGACCATGACGGACTGGAGTGATTTCAATAAAACAGCCTTTCTGGAAATGAGTTTTACTGTACCCCGATTGGCCGTGCCTGAAAGCAATCTGATGGTACTGGCTTTGCCTCAATTCCCATTCGGTTTTGCCCAGATACATCTTCCGGAAGGGAAAATCCATCGTCAGCATCCCGTGGAAATAGCCACCCGGTGTGTCGAACACCTCAAGATTACCGTTGAGTTGCCATCACGGTACAGTATTATCTCCCGTCCCGGTTCAGGCAATAAATCATGTCCGGCCCTTGACGTTACCCAGCGATTTTCAGAAGAAGGGAAAACCGTGACTCTGGAACGCACCCTGACCTGGCGGGATAAAATCATACCTCCCGAAATGTTTACGGATGTAAAGGAAATAACTGATCATTTCCTGAATCTGGAACAGAATTTGATTCTTCTGGAAAAAACAGGGGGTATCTGGTCCCGCCTGACCGATTCTCAGGGACCGTAACCGAAGTTCACCACGGCCATAATTCCCACCAGATCACGGAAATCAGCAGATACCAGCGCACCATAGAATTTCAAACCCGTGGCACTCCCTCCGGTAATGGTTGGCCACTGAAATGATTGGATCACCGGCACGATGATAATGCCCTGAGGAATATCCAGCAGACTGAAATCGATATCCGGGTTCTCCGGGGGAGAATACGCCTGCCAGGATGGCCAGAAAAACATCTCCCCATAAACATCCAGCACAACAAAGAGAGGAAGCTTGCCCAGAGCGTCATCCGGACTGTTTATCCGTGCATTGAGATAAAAAAGATCACCGGGGTGGAACATTGTTGAGGGAATTTCCAGAGTCACTTCTGGTCCTCCTCCCGGCGTGGGCGTGGGTACCGGTTCAGATTTCAGCGTAAAATTTATACCGGTACTGGTGTTCCCGGTTTCCACACTCACCGGTATGGCCCCGGCCTGCGTTTCTGACTCAAAATAAAATTCCTGAAAATATCCGTTTCCCGGTTCCGGAGCTGCATGAATAAAATAAGATCCTGTGGGCATGCCGTGCGCCGTGTAGGTGCCGTCGCTTCGTGTATCCACCCGGCGTACAGGAAGCCGTTCCCAACCGGTGGTGTAAACGATCAAGGGGATATCATCAAGGGGGGTATTTGTATCGGAATCCGTTATTCTGCCCGTGATTTTCCCGCCGTCGGCCAGATCAAAATCAAGATTTTCCACATCATTCGCGGTGTTGAGTTCAATGAGCATGGCATTGGTTGGCCAGAACGCATCCAGGAAAAATTCAGGGATATATCCCTGGGATGACGATGGATCACACCGAAGATAATAATTGCCAAAAGGTAAAGCACCCACAAGAAATTCACCACTGCTGTTTGTATGATCACTGTAATCCATCCAATCCCAGTTACCTGTATACAAATCCATATCCACATCGAAAACGGGATTCCCGGTGTCTTCATCCCGGACGGTGCCTCTGAGATATCCACCTGGTTCCAGAATAAAATCTATTCCCAGGGTTTCGCCATCCAGGTTGACAGCTACAGGTGTGGCGTCCTCATCTTCAATGGCGTTATCATAAAATTCATCCACATAAGGCTGCGGATAAATTGGGACCGCTTTTACAAAATAATTGCCGGATCGCAATGCACCGGAGAGATACTCCCCTGTCGGTTTCGTTGCGGTTGTACTCAGTTCATAATAGGTCCAGTCAGAGCCATAGAATTTCATCTTGATATCATCCAGAAACTCTCCGCCTTCAGAAGTGACGGTGCCGCGGATATATGATCCGGGAGGCAGACTGAAATCAATACCGGAAGTCAACTTGGGATAGATGATTGTCACCGGCTCTGCATCAGCACTGGAAAACGCATCAGGATAATACTGATCCATATAACCATCGGGATAGGAGGGATCGGCCCGTACGGTGTAATGCCCGGGCCGGTAAGCACCCAGGATGTAATGCCCATCACTGTTGGTACGAGTATCGATCCGCATTTTCTGTCCATCCGCATTATATGCTTTCATGGGTATACCGGAAACAGCGGTCAGGGTCTCACTGTCAGTGACATCTCCTTCAATATAAGAACCAAAATACAGATCAAAACTGATACCGTCTGTGTCCTCGCCATTAGTGATTGTTACCAGAACTGCATTCACCGGACCTCCGGAGTGATCAAAATACTGATCCACGTAAGGCTGTGCATAGACAGGGTTGGCCTTGACATAGTACTGACCTTCAGGCAATCCGCCGATCTCATACCGGCCGAAACTGTATGTCTCTGTATCAACGTCCAGTTTTTTCCAGGTCGTGTCGTACACATTGAGATCAATGTCATCCAACCCGGTGCCGGCCTCATCGTTCACTTTCCCGATGATGTAATATCCAACCGTCATCTGGAAATCGATTCCCGTCAGTGTTTCTTCGGCGGTTAAAGTGACGGGGACTGCATTATCTCTGTCAAAGGAATCATTCCAATACTTGGCCCGGTAATGAAGGGGATATCCCGGATTGGCTTTAACGTAATATGAGCCTTCAGGAACATTGTAAAACGTATAAATTCCACTATCAGAAACGGCACTGATGGGTACAAAATCCCAGTTCAAATCGTATAGATTCATGTCTATTCCGGATATTGGTGTCCCGCTTCCCTCTTCGGTAATCGCACCGGAAATTGTTCCGGCATGAACAGTCACCGGGTCAGGACCTGATCCGGTGATAATCAGGACAGCAATAATCACTGCAGGGATTAATCGTTTCGACAGTTTCATTGTTCTTATCTCCTCTACAATCTGGATATTCCTGTTATGTTTACAGGAAAACACATCCATATCCTGTCTATTCGAATCTCGTGCCAAAAATCCAGAAGCCTGAAAAAAGAGTTCGAAAATCGGGTAAAAAAAATGGTTGTCTCGAAAAGGCCGCGCACAAAATCATCGAATATAATCAACATTATTATACAGCAGGTGTGTCATTAATGGGAAATATCACCCAAAAGTCGGGTTGACTTTTCTCACTCACCTGCAGAAGTGGCACTGGCTTTGCACATCGAATGGGAGGAGTTTTTAAGCGTATGCAATGGAATATTTTTCCCGCAAATGGGCTGGCAAATTCAGTAATCCCACCGGTTCTCGCCGGATTGACGTTCTCAACTATTTTTGCTGAGACTCTGGGATGGAATTTCAGTGGGTTAATTGTACCCGGTTATCTGGCGCCCATTTTTGTCGTGAAACCCATCAGCGGTCTTGTGATCGTAGTGGAAGCGATCATCACGTATATTTTACTTAGAATACTATCCGACGTGTTTTCCCGGCTGGGTATCTGGACGCGATTTTTTGGACAGGATGCGTTTTTTGCACTCCTTTGTATCAGTATTCTGGTCAAGTGCATGATTGAAGGGCCTCTGCAGCCGGTGTTTGGGGATATCATGAACCGGGTTCTTCCCGGCACGTTCGACTTTAAAAACGATCTTCACTCAATGGGGTTGATTGTTGTTCCTCTTTTGGCCAACATTTTCTGGCGGCATGGGATGCGACGTAACTTGCTGCCTATCGCGGCTATCATAGGGCTGACATACATTTTCCTGAATAATATCCTGATTCCTTACACTAATTTTTCCGTGAATAAGTTTGAATTGATGTATTCGAAGATGGCGATTAACTTTGAAGAGAGTGCCCATTATTATTTTATTTTAATTATTGGAGCTGCCATCGCATCGCATAACAAATACCGGTATGGCTGGGCGTATCATGGAATGCTGATCCCGGCACTCCTGGGAATTGCCTGGCTTACACCGTTGAAAATTGTGACCACTTTTGTTGAGGCAGGTGTTGTGCTGGCGTTGGGACTCATGCTTGTTCACAGTCGATTACTGAGTCATATGACGATGGAAGGTCCCCGCAAACTGCTCCTGCTGTTTTTCATCGGATTTATGGTGAAAATGGCCGTGGGGTATTCTCTGGCGGGATATGTACCGGGGTTTCAGGCTCTGGATCTTTACGGGTTTGCCTATATATTACCGACGTTACTGGCGCTGGAGATGTGGCAGGGCAGAAACTTTTTCAAGGTCACACGGTTGACCATCCAGTCATCTTTTCTGGCGGCCGTGGCTGGTGTGCTTATCTGCACAGGTGTAGAATTTGCCCTGCCGGGTCAATTCATGAACCTTGGTAACGGGGAGAAACCCATTGCCGCTGCCGCCATCATTCAGGACGATACCGTCCATTATCAGGTGAAGGGTCAGCTGGTACCGTGGCTGCTTGATACTGCTAAAACCCGGATGGCGTATGGCGTGGATCATGAATCCCTGTCCCTGAAAAAACTCAGGCGGCTTGATAACCATGTGTTTACACCCCTTGTCAGATCGCTTGGGACGGAACAACCGTTTCCTCTCAATGAAAAAATGGCCGATACCCTCAGGCAAAGCGGTCTGATTGCTGTCACATTTGAAGATGAGCGTAGTGAATTATTCTGGATTATCCTGGAGAAGGAACCGGTTCACTATCACGGGTTATTTGTTTTTCGACCCGCTTCGAAAAATTATCTCACTATGCAGGTGCCTAAACCCCTTACTGAAATTCGCACTTTGGAGGCGGGTCTTGGGATGTTCCGATATTTTCAGGGAGATGCTCTTCTGATATCCGGCACCAGCCGCCGGGAGAAGTACACGGAATTCGATGTGACCCATCTGGAATCAAAGCGCAGTCTTTTCCAATTGGTTCATCAGGTCATCCACAGGGAAAATATTGATATCCACCCCATGTTGACTGTCCAGGTCAGAGGAGCGGAACTCCCGGAAGAAAATGAAATTGATATGATTCTCAGTACGGGCAGGGAAACCCGTGACGGTGCGGATGTGCCTGAGCCAATCCGTCTGGTGCAGACGAAACTTGAAAAAGCCGGTTTGAGAATTCACCCGTATCGCGGTTCAAAAATGGATATCAATTACAGTACCCGGTCCAATGCTCAGCAGGCCTATGTGGATAGTTTCGATATGGGTGAATTTGCCGTGTTGTGGATGTCTCGTCAATACCGGGATCTTTTCCGCCATCCTCCGGGAATGGATGACGTTCTCCTGAGACGTCTGGGCTGGGAACAAGTAGAAGACAATCTGGCGTCATGGATCACTGATCAGACCTTGACTGCCGGTCAAACTGAATCAACAGACGTGTTGCAGGCGGATATTTCCCGTGAAATTGCCGGATTCTGCCGCACCGGTAATATTGTGCATCTGGAGCGTATGGTGTTACGGGTTTCTGAACAAAACTACCGGGCCGTTGATTTTATGGATCGGAGATCTCGCCATCGACTGGTGTGTCTTATCCCGAAGAAAAATATGCCGGGGCCGGTAATGATATTCCGTTATTTTACTTCAGATAACGGTATTCTCGAAACGGATTTTGGTGATCTGGAAGAATCTTTGCATAGATTCCTGATAGGACGGTATGAGACGCTTATCGTTAAAGGGGAAGAAGGATGAGATCAGGGAGACCATTACAGCCGTTACTTACCGGGATTGGACTGGTTTTCCTGTTGTTTGCATCAACAGCATGGCTGACGTTTCACGACATGAACCAGGACTCGGATTTGAAATATCAACTTTCCCGGTCCCATCGGATTCTGACATATCGGCTTTCTGAAATTGACGAGACGCTTTTTCGGGTTCATCCCCGGGATCGCCAGTTGGAAGTCATCACCAACCTTGATCTGCCCCCCTCCACACAGCTGAATCCGGATCTTGAAGTGGATTATGCTATTGCTGTGGATATTCTCAACCTGGATCATCAGGTTATGCGTTCTGAAGTGTTCTGGGAACGCACCCGGTGGAGCCGGTGGAAAGATTCCGGAACTGTATTGCCGATGATGTCCGCATTTTATCTGCACGAGCCTGAAATTCCTGCAGATTCAAGAATTACAACGCTATATTTAAACGAAAACCGCCGGGAAGATGTCCTGGTTTCCATCCGTCTTTTGGAACCGGATGACGCCGGCGCGTCAGTCAGGGTCTACCATAACGAGGAATTTTCACGAACCGGCGAAATCAATCCCCTGAAATTTCTGACCAAGCGGTTTAAAGCAAAACTGGCGCGGCACAATCTGTATGGATACCGTTATCGGGATTCTGAGGTATGGCGTTCACTGAGTAACATCTGGAAACAGGTTCCGGCGGAAGGACGCTCCGGCTGGGATTATCAGGTCAGAAACCTGTTCCTGTACGATCATGCCCTGCCCATCCAGGGGATACCGGTGCCGGAAAGTGATATTATTGACTCACAAAATCCCCTGTTAAAACAGACAAATTACTATCAGATTCTGCCCGAATCAACTCATGAACAGGTCACCCTGAAACTGGAATCCATGTTTAACGGAGAACACCGGCCTTTCAAAGCTGTTTGCCGGGTACCGGGTCTGGAATCCGACCGGGATCGCGATATGAAATTTTCCGTGAATTATGTGTTTTCTGATTCAGCCGGCCGCATCATTCAGAACGGGTCATTTCAAGGTCATACCACTGTTTCCGAATTTGCCATGTATTCGGATGCCACATCTTTTTCTTCACTGAATCTGAGTCCTTCATCCCCTGTGTGTCTTATTATTTGTCCGCCGGCAGAAGCAGACTCCGTCAGTTTTCATGCGGCGATACCTGTGGAAGCGGCTTTTTTTACATACATACCTTCAGAAGATTCCAAACCCCGGGTGATTACAGTATCAGATCAATCTGATTCCGGGTCATCCACCGGATACTATGGTCAGGCAGAGGATAAAGTGGAGAAGAAATGGTATTTTTTCCGACCTTTTAATGATGAAGTTCTTCGGACAGAAAATCGTTTGCGGACCATTCGGCTTCCGGCAGGTATCCGGGAAATCCAGCGTGATTTTACCGAGGATCGGGTGCCGGATACCCGCGTTGCCCGATCCCTTTATCCCATGTCATATCATCATCGGGAGTATCTCTATTCTGAAACTTCAAGCGATGATCCCTATACCGCATATATTGAATTTCACGGATCGGAAACATCTGAATTTCATATGAAAAATACTCTCAATTTGTCGGAAACCCTGGCATTTCGGTATTTCCTGGAAGATACCGGACAGCCTTGGATTCACGTTCTGGTGGATGGCATAACATCGCAGTACTTCCGTCCTGTTACACTGGCAGGTTGTTTTGAGATTCCGGAGATCGGTCCGGGAAATCATACTATTTCGTTTAAATCCTCGTCGGAAAACGACCGGTTTTATTTGCGAGCTTCCCTGAATACAGTATTTGAAAAAGCCCGACTGAAATCTCGTAAAGTGTTTCGGATAAATCCCGGGGAATCCATGCGGGTGATGCTCGATAAATCAGGTTGGAGTTCCAGTGGAATTAATATACTGGCATACCAAACTCCCGACCAGACAGGTGCTTTAAACTTCCGGGTCAGTGCAGAAACAATTCCGGATCTGATTCCGGGAAAAGTGGTGACTTGCATGACCTCAAAGACCATTGAGTTTAAGACGACTACGGGGGTTCATCCAGGATCTGAACTGAAGAAATCGGAACATTTCTTACGAAGCGGCTGTATCATGACCGATCCGCTTCGCATGTTTTTTCCCCTTCATGATGATGTCCCTCCAGCCCGATATCCGGTGGTTATCCAATCCCGATCAGATGAGCCGGTTTATCTGCGGTTTTTTACCATGGATTCAAGTTCCGGTTAAGCCACGTGAGATGGGGAATCCGATATACACCCGCTGTTCTCCTGCTTATTTTAACAGGCGTGGTCACTCATGCTGCCGCTTCAGTCGAATCTGTGGATTCTCTTTACAAAACCGCCCGGCAGTATTCTGATACGGACAACTGTATTCAACCGTCTCCAGAGACGATACACACGTATACCCTGTTGTTTAAACGATTTATCGATATCCATGAGCGACGTGAGTTTCATCTGTTCAAAGATCTCAATGAAGAAAATGCCGCAATGGGCATGATGATCTCACGTGCTGTCACACCGGATGGCACCGGCGTCTCGGTGCTTCACGAAACCGGGCCGGGACGATGGGGGAGAGGATTTTATGTGCTTGTGGATAATAGTGCAGGTGTGCGACCTGTGATTATTCAGACACCCCATGCCCGGTCTGATGCGCTGACGGGACAGCTGGGGTTGCAAATATCTTTCGAAATGGGAGCTGCCGCATTTTTCAGCAGTACCATGCGCAGGGATGTCGCTGTGAAACTTGAAAGATCTGAAGAAGGGTCCACTCCCAAGCCTGACTCAGCCGATCTCTGCCATAATCCACATCACTATTTTCAGAGCGCCACACGGGCATACGCCATGAAACACCCGGATCTCATGGCGATCCAACTTCACGGTTTTACCGAAAACCCGAAAGATCATTCCCGGAATTTTGATACGGTTCTCTCATTTGGTTTGCTTCCCGAAAATGAAAATTTGGCCCATCGTAAAATCAAGGCCGCTGCAGTTAAAGCATTGAAGAATAAACGGATGGGACTGTTCGGAATCCAGACTCAGGAACTGGGCGCCCTTACAAATGTGCAGGGGAAATTCATCAATGGTGCCGGTGCCGGCATGTTTGTCCATGTCGAGTTGTCACGATCTTACCGGGAATCACTATTGGATGAAGCCACAATAATGAAACAATTCATTCATATGATGAAAAAAGTTAAACGGTGTTATGAGAAACTTTAGTGTTTTCATTTTAATATGTTTGTTTCTGGCGCAGGGATCTACGGTGTCAGCCGGTACCGAAGAGGTTGGGTTTTACAACGAATCCGTTCCCGGTCAATACCGTTGGTTTCCCATGGCGCCGTTGAATATGAACAACAACAGGGTGTCTCTGGGTCCCGGTGAGGAGATCCGGTTTGAGCTTCCCGGGGATTCAGCCCTGAAAATTACCGGCGTCACCGATTCAGTTGAAGTGTTTCGGGAATATTTTACCTGGAGTGAAGAGGGTACAGCTGTTTCCCGGGTCCCTTATCTGTTCTGTTTTGTGTCAGACAGCAGTGTGGAGATTCCTTCCGAATATGGTTCGGGGATTACACTGATGGTACGTTCATCTGATGGTATAACCGGCCGGTGCTATCACCGGGTTCGGACCGGGAAGGGCACGGATTGGATTAAAGAATCACGGATTATTAACAGATTAGTCTCAGCTAATCATCCCGTCAGTCTTAATGTCATGGACGGGGACTACAGTCCGGACACCATGGTGTATCGGCAGTTTCGACAGCTCGAGAATCCGGAAAGGATCCCCCGGGGGGGTGAAGGTGTTTTCATCCGGGAGATCCTGATGGCTGCACGGCTGTTGGATCAGCAGAGGGTCCGGGTTATGCCGGTAACCCTGCCGGGACAAACCGCGGTTATCGACGATGAGATTGGGGTCCTTGTCCCCCATGATCTGGAATGGATAACAGAGGGTCCGGCCCTTTGTAAAATAACCCTCAGAACCGTCTGGCCGGATACTCAGACGGCATCTCAGATGAATGCGTTTCTGAGTATTTCCCTGGATGATCTCACCGTGGATGAAACTCATCGGACTTTCGGTTACCACGGGGGTGATGACCCCCTGTCGATATCTGCGCATGCAGGATCAGCAGAAGAGACCTTTCAGGAATTGACTGAAATCGATGCCAGTCTTGGATACTCACGGTATCTCTATGTTCCCTCAGGTAATCACACAATAAAGATACAGTCAGATCAGCAGATCTGGTGTGCCATTGAGCGGATTACACCGGTGGACGGGAGTGCACCTGGTTTCCCGACAGCCAGGCAGAACATCGTAATCTCGCAACTGAATGAAAAAGAAAAACCTGTATTCCGGTCTCTGATTACTCTGGGATTGGATCTTATTCCCGGGGAGTATCTCCAGGATCCGGAATGGCTGACCGCCTCCATTCGGGATTATATAGATCACCCGCTGTTGGAAAACGAATGGTGGAATATTCGGAACAGTGGATCCTGGTCCCGTCTGGAATCCGGTGAGGATCAGCGGTTATTCTTTGATCCGCCGGTATCGGTGTCATCCCGTGATTCCGGTGGATCGGGCCGTTTCAACCCCGGAACAGCCTGGTATCGACTACCTGTGAATCAGGCTGTTGATGTGCCGGGATCTTCAAATGATGAGCTGACGGAACTCGTGGTGTACGATCCGGAGAAGCGTGCTGAAGATCCACCGGTCGATGTGGTGGTGGATGACCGGGCGGTTCTGATCAAGGAATCCTGGATTCCCGGCAGGGAAATGGCCTCATTCATGGTCCTTATGACTCCAGGTGCTCACACCCTGGAAATTCGGAATACAAATCGTCCGTTGTTTACTCAGACATTACTCCATGGCAGTCACCCGGTGTCTCACTGGATGCGCGGTTACTCCCGCCTGGTGCCGGGAACCTCTCTGAATTATGTCGTGGATGGCGGTGCTGCAGGCCGCCGATTGCGTGTTCTCTGGCGATATCCCGATTCCGGGAATCACGTTCTGGCAGTTACTATGGGGAATCGGGATGAGGTAACGGTTGCCTGTGATCACAGAAATACTGACCCTGCCGGATTTGTTCTCACTGTTCCACCCGGTGTATTTCCCCTGACAATTCAATCAGATGCACCGGAAACCGGATGGATAAATGCGGGGATGTTTTCAGCGGAACAATCGGGACCCGGTTTGTCAGGTGATTCTGATCCCGATGAGTTGGATAAGATCACCCGGTTCCATGACTCAATATCTGGTCTGCCGGTATCAGAAGAAATTTCGTCAAAACCTGCCTGGGAGAAAGCCGTCCTGGCTGCCATCTCCGGTGATCTGTACCGATGCCGGATGCTGAGTTCTGATTGGGAGTTGTCACCTGCTGGTGAATCCGTTGTCCGGACCTGGATTGACGGCATGACAGGATACCATCACCGGGCACTTGAGTCCGGTCTGGACGTTGTATCCCGATATCAATATCGTCCACTATGGTTTCAGGAGCTTCTCATGGAAGCAGCCATGCGGGCGGGTGATCCGGTTAGCGCGTGGCGTTTTGTCCGGGAAATTCTCAAAGAAACTCCTGAACACGAGGCAGCTCTTTTGACGAAAGCCCGGCTGCTGATTCATTTGGGAGATCGCCGGGAAGCGGGGAAAATTCTGGAGATGTTTCCCACGGATCTATCTCCATTGTCCATGATTCGGGATCACACCAGGCGCAGTTTGAAAACCTCTGTCATGGATCTGCCGGATGATTGGGCTGTTCTTTCCCCCAATCCCCTGTTCAAATCACTCCCGCCTGATCTTCTGGAAACCCGGGGACCGGTGGTGAATCTCATTTCAGATAACCCGGATTCTTCCCATGATTCCAGGTTGGAAAAATTTGATTCGGGAGTGGAATGCATTGCCCTCAATGAGAATACCGGCATCCGGTTCACCGTAAAGCATCCCACAGTGATCCGGTTGGTGGTCAGGCCTGACACGTTTCCCGATGCCGATTCAACTTTTACTCCAGGGATGGGGATTGAAATAGTTTGGCGGGACCGGGATGAATCCCGGATAATGCCGGTATGGGAATGCCCTGGGGAACCCGATCCTTTTTTCCGGTATGCCGGGACTGAAAATATTGTTCCCGGGAAAGCTGAGATAATTGAAATTCCGGTATTTGATCCGGAATCTCCCATGGAGATTCGATGTGTGGCAGGTTCCGGTACCGTGCAAGTTCGTGTTCAGGTGCCCGGGATCGACGATAATCCCGCTCCAAACCAGAATATGATTTCTTCTGTTCAGACCCTCCATGCCTTGATCTGGAATCCCGCTCCACCGGATACCGGTATGCCTCCGGGAATTCGTATACTGACCGCTGCTGCTTTGCTCCATCAAATAAAATCGGATTTTCCGCATCGTAAATGGATTCAAACCATGGAACAATTTATCCGGCGATCCGTTCAATACCGGGTATTGAATCAGTTTTCCAATGATAACCCGTATTGTTTTGTTCCGTTCGAAACACTCCCGCACGATACCGTCATTTCTAACCGGGCTTCGGTTTTTCCTGATCCTGAGCCCGGTATCCCGGCCCATATCATGACTCCGGGCAGCAGCCTCACTTTTACAGCAGATGGCTTGCCTCCGGGAATCATCACGTTGAAAGCATCGACGGACCCTTTGCGGAAATTTGGGTTTACCATTACGGCGGATAATTTTCCGGATGCGTCGCTGTTGAGTGAATCGATAAAAGAATATATGTGCAACGTCCGGGATATCAGGGACGGCATTTTGGAGATTGCACTGGATGAAGCAACACAACATCCGGCCGTGAAAGTATCCTGTTTCCATTCCCGTTCCGGTAAAAAGCGGCCTGTACCCCTGAATGAAACCCGGAAATACTTCCTGGTGGGAGCCGGTAATGCGGTTCCGGTTATGCGAGGTCGGGTGTTCGGTCCAACTGTCCTTAAACTGGATCTCCGATCATTGAATCCGGTGGAAGCGTCGGCAGAAACAGTCACTGTGCGGCTGACCGGGAGTGACGGCAGTCAATTTACGCAATCCGTGACACTCCCGTCGGACCGTGATGATGCTGCAATGCGTGTAGAGGGGTTTGCACGGCAATCGCCCCGGATACCGGGATTACCAGGGTTCCTGGACATCTCCCTGCCGGATACCGGACCCTACACGATGGAAATCAAAAGTCATGGTTCACCGGTGTTGGTACGCATCGCGGCGGCCGTTTTCCGAGAACCGGAAAGGGCAGCCATTGAACCAATGGATCCGATCCCGATGGAAGGGAGTAAACCAGCGGAAAACGAAATGCCGCCGGCGGACACTGTCGAACAGCAATGGAACTCCGGTGTGCCGTCGGATTTGCCTCTGCGTGGTCAATCCGGAGGCACCTGGTTATTCGGTGCCAGATACCGGGACCGGACCCGCGGAGCAGATGCCGATGATTCCACCGAGTATTTTGGTAATGACGGCATCACCGGAGAGATTGGTTACCTGCGCCGGTTCGAAGGCTCCGGATTATTTTGTGATGTCCGGATCCGGGGTACAAAACCAAAGGATGAACCCGATGCTGTCTTAGGGGGTTTGGATCAGGTATGGAGTTGGAACACCGGGTTTTACCGCTTGAGATTCCGTCTGGAAACCCATTCCAGTTTCCAGGAGATTGCCAGTGAAACTGAACACCGGAATCAGATGAGATTCGGCATCCGCCGTTCATGGTATCCTCGGAGTTACCTCACCATAGTACCGTTCCTGGAACTGTTCTGGACCGATCAGAGTCTGGACGGAACGGATGTCTCTTCCATGGACAGCCCGGTTGATCCCCGTATATTCAATTATTTTGATTACCGTCACGAAACCGGTGCGTATGGCGGAGGTCTGGTACGATGGAATTTTTCCCGAAAAGCTTATCTATACAGTTCATTCCGCACGATGACCGGCGGATCAGAGGATTCAGGTATTCTGGGACCCTGGTGGTGGCGTATGGGATTCCGCACCATGGCGGGTCCTGTGATGTTGGATGCCGTGTTTACTGAACGGGATGCCTTCGGAGATTCATTGGAGCCAAACCGGACTCGGGCAGCAATCTCAGCACGAATGTTTCACTGGTCAGATAATCGCACACTCTGGGAGTTCAGAATTATGGACCGGTATACATTTGACACAGAACAGAATGATATCCGGGTGGAACTCAGACTCCATTTCAGTGCGGGCCGGCTGTTGAGAGATTTTGATCCATTTCGTATCCCGTTCAAATCCTGGGTGGAAGCGTTGTTGTGATGAGAAAAAAGATGCAGAGGGCAAAAAATGCGGAGGTTCTGACACTGGCTGAACGTGCCTTATCCGTTATGGATTTTCGAGTAATGAAAGTCGATATCCACTGGATAGCCGAAGCCATGGAACAGGGTGATGGAATCATACCGGAACGATTGATCCGTGTTCTCTCGGAGGGCATGGAATTTTGCCGGAATCTGGCTGCAAATTACCGGAATCTGGAAACAGATCTCGGAAATATGCGGGACAAACGGGAACAGATTGACCGTATGATTCTATTTCTGAAAACGTTCACACCGGAGCACCAGATCGCGGGTGACCGCAAAGCGTTCTCCCGGTGGATGGATTCCGTAAGTGTCCGGGAACGGGCACGGGTTGTGCTGCATAAACGGGCACGTACCATGGAGCTGGTTATTCAGATGATCAGAGTGGCTGTGGTGGATGCGCTGGACGATTCCCAGGATCCTTCTCTCTGGATTCGGGAAATCAACCTTTTTGGAATTCCGCCAATATTCACCACGGAACTCATGGAATCACCCCGGTGGCAGAATCGTAAAGCAGTTCTGAAAACCTGGAGTTCATGGTTGGAATGCCTTCCGGATGCAGCGAGAACGCCTTTCAGAAAAGCATATCTGGACCAGGTCATTCAAACCATGGATATGATTCAGGAAGAGAATGTATGGGTGCGCCTGGAAATGATGAATCTTCGGAGTATGATTGACCCTGACCTTGTTTGGAAAGAAATTTCAGACCGCGTGGGACAATCACCCGGCAGTTCAGGAGATATATTCCTGTCCGCTGGAGCTCTGGACGTTTTAAATGCACATTTTACGCCGGCAAAGCAGCTCGAAGTTATTGAACACCTGTTCCGGGTTGAAAACCAGAGTGATCATCTGCAGATGAGTGCCATTCATTTGCTGGAACGATTGGGTGACCCTGAAAGTTACCGCATGTTGGAAAACCTCTGCGGGACCGCGTTTGCCGGCAGTTTGAGTGAAAAGGTTCAGGCTGTTGCCATATTGAGTCTCAAAAACCTTGTTTTAAAGACCATGGATATCTCCTTTTCCGAAGATGAGATCCGTCACGCCATCCACTTGATTCTTGATCACCTGGAAAAAGACACCCGGTTTTTGTGCCGCCGTGCAGCGATGGAGGCACTGAATGAGATTGGTCCCAAGTATAGTACTCTCCGGTCCGGTGATTCTCTGAATGAACTGGAATTTGAGATTCTCAAGAGTCTGGATAAAATCATCAGGAATGGGTCCGTGGAAGATCTCATTCGCCGGGAAGGATCACTCATTCGGGAATCAATCCTGCTGCATGGCAATCCGGCAGCCCGGGAACTGCTTCAATTTATCAAGAAAACAGCTGAAAAAGTGCCTGAAACCGGTCGATTTACCATTCCCGGACACATGGTGGATGATGACACGATGCTTGGCCGGGTCATGGCTCTGGCATGTGCCCGGGATTTTGGTTTGTATGCCCGTAAGATCCGGGGTGGATACCAGGTGATTCGCGGGGATATTTATCGCCGGAAATTCTGGCGGATTATCGATGAAATTCTCCATCCCGATCCCGCAAAACGGCAGGGGTTTACCCATACTCAGGGCCGGGAAATCATGGGTGTCATCTGTGCCCGGTCAAGAATCCTGGCGGAAATGAGCGAGACAAAGGTGCCGGGAGAGCACCTGTACATACCCCGGGAGGGGAGTTGGCGGCCTTATATGCCCATTGTGGATGATTTCCTGGCACTGTCCTCAGGAAAATACCATGAAACACCTCTGAAAATTTTCAGCGCCGAAGGCGTTTTTGAAATGCAGGCGCCGGAATCCTGGGTTGCCCGAAAATTATTGTGGTGGTCCATCACTGCCAACTACCGTAAGTATGCCCGGTGGCGGAATCTTGAAGCCGGTCAGATCAGTAGCACCACCGTCAGGAGTATTGTCCGGGTATTCAGTGAAGATACGGATGTGGTCATGTCATTTCATCCCCATGCCTATCAGTACCAGGGACAATCATACGCTGTCATGGATCCGGTAGTTGAAAAGAACCTGCACCCGGCAGCTTCAATCCGGCGCGTGAGGAATGCGTCATGAGTGCGTATACCATGCAGGAATTTTTCAGTGCGTTGAGGAGCCGTTTTGCTTTCACCAGTTCCCCGTCGATAAACCTTCTGGTCCTTTTTGTGTCTCTGCTTCTGTCAGCATTTCTGATCAGGCTGATTTTCAGGCGGTACCGTATGCGGGTGTCCCGCGATGCCATTCCATACGTTATCGGCGGCTGGGGAACCCGGGGAAAATCCGGTATGGAACGTAAAAAAACCGCCCTGATGGAAGCTCTGGGATATAATGTCCTCAGCAAAACAACGGGTTGTGAAGCGATGGTGATACATGCCGAACCGGGTCTTGACGGGATTGAGATTCCCATATACCGACCCGGATCCAAAGCCACTATCTGGGAACAGGAGAAGGTTGCGGGAATCGCCCGGGAATTGCAGGTGGGAGTGATGTTGTGGGAATGTATGGCTCTGGCGCCTGATTATGCCGCCATCATGCAGCATGACTGGATGGAAGATGATTTTTCCACCATATCCAATACGTTTGTGGATCATGAAAATGTGCAAGGTCCCACCGGAATGGATGTCGCGAGGTCCATGGCTGCATTTATCCCCGCAAATTCTACGTTGTATACCGCTGAGGAGAGCATGCTGCCGATCCTAAAACAGGCGGCATATCAACGGGGTACCGAACTGAAATCGCTCCCCTGGTACGATTCGGATCTCATCGCTGATGATGTCCTCTCTCTGTTTCCATACCGGGTTCATCCCCGAAATATCGGGCTGGTTTTGAAAATGGCCCGGGAAATGGGTGTTTCTGATAATTTCACTCTGAAAGAAATCACAGAACGCATTATTCCCGATCTGGGTGCTTTCAATAAATACGCAATTTCATACCGATCCCGGCACATTGAGTTCTGGAACGGTATGTCTGCAAATGACCGGACCAGTTGTCTGGGTAACTGGGAGCAGGCCGGGTTTAACCGGAATGACGACACCGAAAATAATTTTATTGTTACTGTCATCAACAACCGGGACGATCGTATTCTCCGGTCCCGGGAGTTTTCTGAAATTATTGTTAATGATACACCGGCCCATCTGCATGTTCTCATCGGCAGGAATCTTAATGGAATGATCGGGTATCTGGCGGAAGCGATCCGGAGTTTCTGCAATCGTCATGCTCTCCCCGGAAATAGCTTCACTGATCAATCGGAGCTTGAGTTTCATACGTCGATTCGCAGGCAGTTGGATGACCGGCTGCGCTTGCTCCGTATCGATGTTCGGGATCCTGCGGCCATGGCTTTGCGTCTGGCGGGTATGATGGGATCAAAAAGTGTTACGCCGCAGATACAGGGATGTGTTCAGCACCTTTTGGAGACATCTCCGGCAGATCGGTCAGCGGTTGCAGGTGTTCTGCATGATCATCTTGATCTCACCGGGATGGAATTATCAGCCGTGGCATATCAGCTTTTTGTGGACTTGAAAACTGTCCATGCTGTTCAGGATTTCATGACATCAATGGAGTCGTTGCGATCCTCGGTTCCCAGCGCTAATCGCATGATGAAAAATATGAATTCACGGTTCCGTATTCTGGTGGAGGGTCTGTTTATGGACCGATTGCTGGTGATTCGGGATCCCTTTGTCAGCGGTGATCAGATTATTAAACAGCTGGTGGACCACACTCCCCCGGAAAGTCGAATCCGGATTATGGGTATACAGAACATTAAAGGCACAGGTCTGGATTTTGCCTATCGATGGCTGTCACTGGCAAGGGTCCAGAGTGCAGTAGACGATCTGGTCAGCGAAGATGGCGATACCCGGGCCCGGGCGGCTTTAAAGCTGGCTGATCACGACGATTATGGTATTCTGGATGCACCCCTGGCCCTTGAAAAGCTTGAAAAAGCCCTCGGTCAAACAGAGAATCGGGATCCGGAAATTGCCACTGTCCTGAAAGATGCTCTTGAGAGAGTCCAACAGATTCATCATCAGAAGTATGAGGCGCTGGACGCCCGGAAATCCAGTCGATTCAATGCCGCATTGCGACGGGTGGCGGAACAAATCCTGGAAGCCGGGGATTCCAAACGGCGGTACCGGAAAGTGAAAAAAGTCTGGCGGGATTTATATCACCGGCGGATTTCACACGGCCGGGCGGCACAGATTCTACATGAAATTAATAAACGCCAGGATGGTGGTTGGTTATTCAGAAAATAGTCGGTTTATCCCGGAAATAAGCATACAAAATTTCCGCAATGAATTTGTGACCTCGCTCTGATGGATGACATTCATCGAACAGCAGTTTCCCGTATTGATTTTTCTCATCAAAATATGCAGCCAGATCCACCAGGGGCAGACCATTGTCCCGGCTGATCTTCCGAAGCTCCTCATTATAATTGCCCACGATTGACGGGTTGACCGGGATTGTCAGAAGAAGTGTGTCGGCGGATCGTTTTTTTGCCAGGGCTGCGATTTCGACTATATTCTTAATAAATTCATGACCGGGCACGCGTTTACGATTATCTTCCAGAATCCGTTCCCGGTGCATGTAAACGATTTCTTCATCCATTTCATCCTTACCGGTCTGTTGATCGACAGCATGCCGGAATTTTTCCAGGAGCCAGGCAGCCCCCTCATAGATCCGTAGAGAGCGGATACAAGTCATCAGCGGCTGTTTTTGATGCTTTTCTCTAAGGAGCATAGCGTCGGTTCTTCCGTTCCACCGGCCGGGTTTGATCCGGCTGTCGTTCCGGCCAAAATAGAGGATTACCAGATCCGGTTGAATCTGTTCCAGTCGGGTTTCAAAATAAAGTCGGCCCTGGGCAGTGCTGTATCCGGGAATGGCGGCATTGATGATCCGAAACCTCACGTCTTTCCGGGCAATATTCAAAGAATTTTCCAGCAGATACGCGAAGCTGTCATAGTATCCTACGCCATATCCCCATGCGCAGGAATCGCCAAGAATTAGAATTCGATACTCATTTTCCACCGGAGTTTCAGGAAACGGTTCGCCCCGGAACCCTTGTTCGGTGATGTTGTAATAAGGATTGGGACTCCGGGTTTTCCACAACAGTTCTTCATCGTATTCAAGAAACCATCGGGTATCCTCAGGTGCGATATCGGGCAGGTTTTGCCGTTGTGCAGCAAACCAACCATCGCTGCTCAGGGTCTGATTGGATCGGTCAATCCAGGCGGATAACATATCAAATTCAAACCCGGAAACGCGCAGACCGATTTCCAGTATACCGAAAAACAGCAGAATGGTCAGACTCGAAAACAGGACTTTTTTACGGGTATTTGAACCGCGCATCTCAAGGAACTTTCCGTGGGTAAAGTCGTACCTGGCGATACCGGTAATCGGCTGTTTTGTCGCCATACAGAACCACTTTGAACAATGCCTGCTGTTCGTGAGGGTGTTCAAACTGAAGTGTCAGGGTGGGGTTGAGTTGAGCCTCCTCATTCCGGACGGAAACAGATTGCTCTTTCTTCTGTTTGCTTATCCGGTTTTCCACCTGGAAATGTACGGAACCCTCCCCGGCGGTATCCGGCAGTTGAAGCGGACATTTCAGGGTGTAGGCGTATCCGCCGGGCCAGAGTGTGCCCGGGTAATCCTGATCAAAAACAGGCGGATAGTATATGCCCAGAATGGGAGATGTTGCAGTTAGCCACTCATCGATTTTCGGTCCGTAGGTGACCCAGGGTTCAGAACCTTCCGTCTGCCACCGGTAGTGATGCAGGGGCGAGAAATATCCCCGGGTCAGATCCTTCTGCATCCAGATACGTTCCCGGGTGTCCATGGAAAGGGGTTGGGATATTTTTTCCAATACTGTGATTCCCAGTGCTGACCCTCCCAACCAGATAATCAACGCCAGTGGAACCGATATCTTTCGCCTGGGAGAAATGAGGATCCAAACGGTAAAACATAGGATCAACCCCATCCAGACAGCGGTTTGTCGAACATCCCGAATGCCGCCGCGGAATTTTTCCGGGAGAATATGATTCCACCGCCCTCCCCGCTCGATCACGGGCAGCAGAGCGGTCCAGTCGATAAAATGCGAGATGGATCCATATAACGATGAACCGTTGGGGCTCTCTTCAGGATAAAGAAACGGGGAAGAATCCTGGTGTTTGTAAGGCGGGGCCATGAGTGTGTACCCGGAAAATATTAAACTGATTGTCAGAAGAACGGCGGCTGTCCAGAGTACGGCGGGCCGGCGAAATACACCACTTCCGGCCAGACAGGCTATGGGAATCCAAAGCAGTGGTATTATTGGCAGCAGAAAACGACCGGCGGGAGAAAAACCGCCCCACCACATCTGATAAGCAGCCATAAACAGAATATGCAGGGCGGTTATCGGGAGCCAGAACAGGAATATCCGGCGATACCGCCTGAAAAACACCACCAGTCCCGGCACAGCAAACAGATAGACCGGCGCAATCATGAAAATACCCCAGCGCTGATCCAGGAAATGCCCCAGAACCCCTTTCAGCGTTGCTGTGGAACCCAGACGGCTGAAGAGTTCGGTGCCGACGCTGTAAGGTGCTGTGGGCAGGGGTGATCCATACTTGTTCATGAAAAAAGTGACGATTCCCACTGCGGAGATCACCCCAGGGATCACCACACCGGGCCAGCCTTTAAATCGGCCCTTCAATAGCCGGATTACCAGATAAATCCCCATGAACGCCACCAGTAACTGATATTTCTGATGGAGCCACGGCAGAATCGCCAGACAAAACCCATCCATCCAGCCCGGTGAACCATTTTCCGCCACCACCGCCCGGCGGAAAAGCCGGACGACCAGCAGTGCTGCTACCATCTCCGGATATATCTGATTCCCGTAAACTGCCATGGGCATTGTGCTCATAGCCGCCAGGGCGAGACATCCGGCAAGCACCGGTTTCCGGGTAAAAGAGACCAGAAGATGGGTGAGCTCAAAACCCAAAAGGGCGAATATCAGTTGCATGAACAGGAAGAGTGTGTAAGGCAGTCCGGGAAATTGCAAGTACCGACCGGCAAGGTATGATGGGATCAGCAGAGCCGGATATCCCGGCGCCCGGAGAGTATCCCGGCCTATAAGCCGGAAATTACCGTGCATGAATTCCTGACAACGGAGGTCCTGTTGATCCGCCAGCAGGGAAAAATCATGGTCCCGGATCAGGCTCAGTGCCAGCATGATGTATTCCGGTTCATCCCCGGTGACTTCATCCTGCCGGATCAGCGCGCTGTTTTTGATCAGGAATGTTGAGATTACGCCCCAGATCATCAAAAGGACGAATACGGTTATAGCCACCTGACGGATTGATGGACCGGGTCTGTGTTTGTTCCGGAACCATCTGTGTGCGTTCAGGAGGGCCAGGACGACAACGCCGTACAGAATGAACCGTCCGTCAGCAAAGAGTCTGACCGGTGCAGGGGCCAGGCCCGGCCATGGCAGAGCGATGAGGCCGGTGAGTCCTGTCATTCCGACCAGAGCCAGTCGGCCGGGAGAATGCCTGAGAAACCAGACCGGCGGTAAGGCCAGGAGTAATCCGCAGAGTAAAGCCAGTATCATGCCGGGAACTGTACCGGGAAGGATACCGTGAACGCCGATAATATGATCAGGCGGAATGGGCAGAAACCACTGTACAAACAACAGCGAGGTGCCGGTAACCGCCAAAAAAACCGCGCCGGCTGATTTTAGATTAATCACGGGTCAAGCGAATCCAAAAGGGGTTGATCCGGTGTGTACAGAATCAACTGTTACGGACTGTCATATGTGAGTATTGCGTTGTACCAACCGGTGGCCATAATCTGATACCCGATATAGCCGGGGTGTCCCCAGTCTTCGCCACGATCACCAAACAGATCGGACATTTCACCATCATACTCCCAGAACATGGCATTGAGATCCACCAGGTGCGCGCCGGTTTCCTGAACCATGGCTCTAATCTCATCATTATAGATATCCACCTGGTCCTGCTCACCGGCGAATGCACCGTCGGGATTCATTGGCAGGACCGTGCTGATAATGGGAATGGATCCCCGGCTTTTGGCGATCTGAACCATGGTGGAAAGGTGACCGGCCACATTGCATTCCCTGGGCGGATCACAGCTCCCGGAATCCACGACATCGTTGGCGCCGAAAAGGATCAGAACAAATTCGGGATTGGATATCCGGAGTCTGCTTTCAATGTTTTCAGCGCCCCACTTGGCTTTCGTGCCATCTTTCGCCTGATTGGTGGTGGAGATAGTCGTCCAGTTTTGTCTGAGTTTGGCTTCCAGCAGATTCAGGTAACCATTTTCAAGATGTTGTCCCACCGTAATGGAATCACCAAACCCGCAAACCCGGTGATATCCCACTTTGGTGATTTCACGGGGTGTTGAGAAGGGACCCGGGTTGCCTTCGGAATCATAACTGGCGACACTCCAATAAAAATTCACCGGCCACTCCCACCAATCACTGAGACTGACGCCAAGGTCTTCGGCAAAACCAAAGCTTTCCTCTGTGACCTCAAAAGGCATCACCTGATACCGGCCGGCGGCGTCAGCAAGAAACATCACGGTGTACCGGCCATCGCCGTCGGTGGGCGACCAGGTCAGTGTGGGTCGACTGCTTTTGGGTTCAAAAATGATGTGATCTTCCGGGGAAACGGGATCCGGGGGATCAATGATCGTTTTGGAGATGCGGCATACCTCGGACCACGGCCCGTGGAATCCGCTATCGGAAAGTGCTGATACACGCCAGTAGAAGACAAAGGTCAGGGAATCCCAGTGGTCGCCTTCCCGGTCAATTCCGGCCAGATCGAGATAATACGTGCTAAGGGTGGCGCTTGCGACGGGAGTTTCAAATGCTTCGTCCTCGGCGAATTCCATGAGATACCGGGAGATGCCGGTGATGGGTTTCCATTCGAATCGCGGCAGAGGGGATTCATGATTGCACCGGGCATCTTTTGCGGTTGTCACTTCTGCCGCTTTCAGGTCGGATTTATGAAAAACCCAGGTCTCGCTCCAGTCGCTGGTAGCGCCCATGGCCAGCACAGACCGCACCCGCCAGTAAATGCTAATATCCGACACCGTATTCCACACGTCTTCCGGAATGAGGGTACTCAGGTAATAGGAATGGTATCCATCGGTGGAAAATGGTTCAGTCCCGAGTGTGAATTCCTCGTCCACAGCCAGTTGCAGTTCATAATCAACAGCGCTGGTATTTTCCCATAGAAATATTACGGGATCGGATCCCAGACCGAACATCTCACCGTTTTCAGGCGCAAACAATTCCGGACCGTCAACAAACGGGAGAGTATATCCATACACGGTGCAGCTCAACATAATCCCCACCATGACCAGACTTAACCAACGATATTTCATTCCTCGTACCTCCTCTTATATATCTATTTATTTCTTTTCTGTTTGGCAAGCGGGAGAAGCTGATTCTGGTGAATGATATCCAGAAGCGCTTCGGCGGCGATACGGTGTCCCGGGGGATTCGGATGTTCAAAATCATCCTCCCGCCGTCTGAGTTCCGGTCCCGTTTTTCCGGCGTTGCGATAGTAATCCAGGATATCTACCGTGACAAAGTTACGCTCTCGCCCCATTTTCAAGACCTGTTCATGCAGTTCCATCCATCGGTAATTATCAAACTCCATGAGAATGGGAAACACCGCCAGTACCACTCTGAACTGATGGGTTTCCCCCAGGTTTTCCAGCGTATCCAGTGCACTTTCAAGTGCGGCCATAACCGGAGGACTCTGATACAGATGAAAATAGCCGTCGTAGTTTCGCTTCCGGTCGCCCCGGGCGTCGGAATCGGTTCCTTCCGCCACTTTGCTCAAACGCAGTTTCAGAGTCCGGTACTGAATCATGAATGCCAGATCGGAAAACTGGGTCAACCGTGCCCATGTTTTTTGTGTGAGAGACATATCGCCGCTGGTCCATGCGCGGTTCTGCCAGTATTTGAAATAGGACAACTCCCGGCTGAAATCTCCGGGATCATTCAGATTGTATTCCAGAATCACCAGATCCGGCTCAAACTGCATCCCCTTTTCCTGGAGAAGAATCACTTCCTGAACAGTTTTGTAGCCGTTCACGCCATAATTCAACACTTCCACACGGGTTCCGGACTGATTTTCCTTTTCAATCAAATTTTCCAGAATCTTAGGAAAGGCGTCTTCCGCCCGGACACCCAGTCCATAGGTCACGGAATCCCCCAGTGCTATGATCCGAAAGGTGTCCGCCGGTTTTGGTATGGCATATTCCCGGTCCCGGAGTCCCTGACTGCTGATCCGGTTTTCAACACCATCGATATCAGAATCGCCACCGGGTTTCTGTTCATAAATCAGTCCCGGTACGTCGCTGATTTTCAACAGATTTTTGGAAAAAATCCGCCGGGTGAACTCATCGTTCATTCCGGAGATCCTTACCGCAACTTCCAGGACCAGAAGGCTTAAAACAATTGATACAGCAAGAAAGATAAGCCGGACGGTCCATCCGAATTTTTTTTGGTGTCGCCTTTGATTTTTTGCAGCCATATTATCTCCCGGAACGGTTCAGACTGCCGGGATTTTGTTACATATCGGACCGGTTGTCAACTCCCATGGTATCCATGCGTCGTTTCAGGGCATCGATAAGAGGTTTGTTTCCGGCTTTTTCGGCGATTTTCAGCGCTTTTTCCGCAGTAGCCACAGCTTGCCGGTGCTGCCCTGCCGCCAGGTATGCCGTGACCAGAGTATCCATGAGTTCCGCCTGTTTCCAGCCGGTCACTGTGCAGGCTCTCTGCGCCAATTTTACAGCGGTTGGAGGATCGGAGTCAGGACCTGTGGACAGGATCCATGCCAGGTTATTGAGTGCCTCTGTCTGGTTCGGATCAAGACGAAGCGTTTTACGGTAATGTCGGGCTGCCACACTTCGGTCATCCTGTTTCATCAGAATTCGTGCAATATTGATGTGTGTCTCAATGGAATCCGGGTTTTTCTTCAGGGATTTCCGATAACAGATGAGCGCTTCTGCCGGCCGGTTCTGATCCGCCAGGCAAAATCCCATATTGTTGTTGGCCATGCTGTTTTCGGGATCCAGCACCAGGGCCTGCTGATACGATTGGATGGCATCAGCCATCCGACCCTGGCGAAGCACCACATTCCCAAGATTGATGTACGCATTCACTTTTTGAGGATGTGTTTCAAGATAATTCCGGTAAGCCCTCTCCGCTTCAGCAAATCGACCCAGGGTCATCAGGGAATTCGCCAGTTGCAGCATGGTGTCACCATGACCGGGTTGAATCCGCTGCACCTCTCTGAAATGCAGGACCGCCGCATTATGGTCTCCCTCTATCGCCCGTTCAGCCGCTACATTATAATGCGCAATATACGCGTCGGGATTTTTTGTGAGGGTATGTTGAAACAGCGTCAGTTTGTCCCGGTAATGCCCGGCGTGTTGAAAACTGCCGACACACAGGAAAATGACAATGATTGCGGCCGTGAATGAGATAACCCGGCGGATGGCTGGACTCTTGTGCCGGACGGCTGTGGTGATCAGTGCGGTAATGCCTGCGATGGGAAAGGCTGATGCCAGATACTGAAACCGGTCCGCCACGAAGGAATATCGCATGAATCCAAAGGTGACCATGCCCAGGACCGGAAGCAGGGTCAGGCAGTACATGGCGGCAATGAAGATCGGCCATTTACCGGCGCGGTGACGTAACATGGCAAGGACGATCAGAACGCCAATCGCTGAAACCGGGAAAATGTACGGGATGATTTCCCCGGCATGAATCGTCCATCGGGGATGGACCGCTAGAATCTCTACCGGGAAGACCAGTTGCCGGATGTAAAACCATATACTTTGCCCGGCAATGATGATTTTTTCCGGAATGGAAAACCCGAAAGTGAGGACCTCCGCGGTCCGGGCAAGAGTGACATCAAGTACGGTATATCCACCGGCCAGTATCCAGAATGGAATATGATCCCGGGGAATTCTCCAAAGTGGACGCTCAACCTGTGTCCACTCCCAGAAAAGAAGAAGCAGGGGAAAGGTAATAGCGATGGACTTGGAGAGCAGGGCCAGAAGAAAAAGCACCAGGGCACTCAGCAGAATTGGTTTCCGGGTGTGCCGGCGGTATCGCAGAAATGCCTGGAATGCCAGAAGATAGAATAAAAACGATAGAAGATCTTTCCGCTCCACAATCCAGGCCACGGACTCGACGTGGACGGGATGCACTGCGAAAATCACGGCAGCAAACCATGCACCGGGCAGCCGGATTTTCCGGAGAATACACCACAACAGCAGGCAATTGATGATATGTAAGATGACATTTGTAATATGGTAACCACCGGCATTTCCATGATGGAACTGATATTCCAGCCAGAACGTGGAATGAACCACAGGCCAGTAATGAATTTCATAGGGAATCAGATCCCTGGGGTGAAACCAGATTCGGGCCAGACCATCGGTTCGTACCATGACGGGGTTGTCATATACGGCTTTGTCATCCCATACGAAACCGGCATTAAACACCGGACTGTATATCAGAAGTATTGCCGCAATTATAAGAACAACACCGGCTGTGGTTTTTCCTGACATGAGTGACCGCTCCAAGGGAAATGAAGGAATACACACAAAGAGTACCGGATCAGAACCGGGAAATCAAAATATGTGCTGTTGACAGTAAATTGGTTTGTAGCCGTTCACATCAGTTCTTCAGAGAATGTGACGGCTCCGGGATTTCGCTGATACGCTATAAATATCATCGGGAAAAGTGAAATGAG
>SWBY01010152.1_pt2 | contig 56514 bp, 45 predicted proteins | sample 4693071 | NCBI WGS metagenome assembly SWBY01 (sample SAMN10267273, study PRJNA491770) | bioreactor metagenome | isolation source: DHS bioreactor inoculated with marine methane seep sediment | place: Japan: Omine Ridge, Nankai Trough | collected 2006-05-06 | reverse complement strand
AAAAATGCATGACATTTACTTGATGTTTCCGGTCGGGTGAAGCCGGAAAAGCCCGGTCCGTTAGGGCACCATCGCGAATCTTCCGGTACCGATGCGTTATCGATACAGGCAAAAGTCACAGGATCGGCGATTGTCCATATCAAGTAAAAAAGGCGATTATCGAGGTCCTGTTAACAAAAATGAAATAACCCCGCGCTAACGGACAACAGCGTCCATTTCAGCCTCTACAGAAGTCAGCAAACTGGACAGCTTCAACGGATGCACGGGTTTGAGCAAATGATGGTCGAAGCCGGCGGATTTTGATTGTTCAAGGTCTTCAGGCTGGCCATAGCCGCTGATGGCGATCAGGAACGCCCGCCGCGTTTCAGGCAGCTTGCGCAACCGTTTGGCAACCTCGTAGCCATTGATATCGGGAAGACCGATGTCCAGCAGGACAACCTGGGGCCGGAAAGTCTGTGCCATCTCTATTGCCTTCAATCCGCAATCGGCGGTATCGAGCTCGTGCCCTTGTATTTCCAGCAGCAGGGCAAGGCTTTCGGCGACATCGGCGTTGTCGTCCACCAGCAGAATACGCAGTTTGGCCGCTGCCGGAACGGGTTCTGATGGCTCGGGTTGGGGAATGGAAGGCGCATTGAATAGCGGCAGGCGCAGTGTGAATTCGCTGCCTTGCTGATTGCCCGCGCTGGAGGCGCTGATCGTTCCGCCATGCATTTCGACCAGCCTGCGCGTCAGCGTAAGCCCAATGCCCAGGCCGCCTTGGGAGCGGGCCAGGGACGAGTCGGCCTGGGTGAACAGGTCAAAAATGTGAGGCAGTATCTCCGGCGCGATACCGGCCCCGTTATCCTGCACTTGAATGACCAGGTCCTCTGCTTCCTGCTTTATCGTCAGCATGATCTTGCCGCCTATATCGGTGTATTTGGCGGCGTTGTTCAGCAGGTTGGACAGCGCCTGGGTCAAGCGGACGCGGTCGCCTTCGACCCACATCGGTGTGTCGGGACGCGACGTGAGCAGTTCCTGTTGGCGCAATTGAATCATTGGATAGCTGGTCTCTATGGCGCTATCGATAATCTCGTTGAAGTCAACATGATCAATTTTAAGCGTGATTTTGTCCTGCATGATGCGCGCGACATCCAGCAAGTCATCGAGCAGCAGCGCCATATGGCCGACTTGCCGGTCAATCACTTTGAGGCACCAGTCCAGGGTTGGGCTGGTTGAGCTCTGGGTTTTCAAGACTTGTACGGCATTGCGGATGGGCGCCAATGGATTTCGAAGTTCGTGTCCCAACATGGCCAAAAATTCGTTTTTCCGGCAATCCGCCTGCTGCAGGGCGATCTCCGTTTGCTTGCGTTCGGTTATGTCGTGGACCGTGATAATAAAGCAGCTGGGCTGATCGTTGCTGATTTCACTGATGCCAAGATCGACAGGAAACCACGCCCCGTCTTTTTTCAAGCCCTCCAGTTCGCATCTGAGGCCGCTGAACCGGCTTTTGCCGCCGTCCTGGCAGTGGGACAGCCGGCTTTTATATGCCCGCCAATCGAGTTTGGGTATTAATTTGCTGATGGCGGTTCCGGACAATTCCTCAGTGGAAAAGCCGAAAATATGCTCAATGGCGGTATTGGTCGATTCGATCAGGCCCTGTTCGTCAATCTTGATAATGCCGTCGAGTACGTTATCGAAAATGGCGCGTAAATTCGCTTCGCTTTTGCTCAACAGGGCTTCCGTTTCCTTTAAATGATTGATGTCAGTGAGCGCCAGCCTGAAATCATGCCCTTCCGGGGCTGTTTGAAACAGGCCGTCCAGTTTGACCCATAAATACTGGCCGTTGCTCCTGCACAAGCGTAATTCGCAGCTTTGCGCACGTTTATGGTTTAACAGGGCTTGACGATAGAAATATAAGACATCCTGATCGGCATCCAGCACAAAATCAGAAAAGGGTTTGGTAATAATGGCCTGTTTGTCGCTGCCGAACATGCCGGCCGCCGTCATGCTGGCTTTAAGAATGATGCCATTACTGTCCAGGGTGAGGTAACCGACCGGGGAAAAGTTATAAAAATCAAGATATTCCTGGTTGGTGTCCTGGAGTTGCCTTTGAGCTTTAAGCAGTTCATCGTTTTGTAATTCCAATTCGATGCGATGCATGTCGAGTTCATGCAGCAGGTCGCGGAATTCAGCCAGGGAATAAGAAGCAGACGATGAATGAGGTGCGACTAATAATTCTTCGGCCCGCTTCCTGAGTGCGTAGAATTTATCCGGTTTGCTTATCATGGAGGTCAAGCTTAGTGCGTCGATAGTTTTTGTTAGAATTTGGCTAAAAATGACTGCCTGAAATTATAATCCTGCACAGGATGTGCCGGCCAAAAGCAGGCGCTCCAGGCGGCGCAATGAAGCGCATCGCTCGCGAATGATGCGCCTCCTGCCGCCGGCATATCCTATGTTTAAACAGGAACATTATTTGCGACCTAATCCTTAACGCAACCGCGGCAGCACCACAATCACGTTGTCGTAGTTTAATTGTCCTTCATCGCGAGGAACCACCCATTCAAAGTTTAAAATCAATGGCTTCCCCTGCAGGTCTTCGCAATGGCATTCAAAGCTGATTTTGTCCTTCCGATCCCAGATGGCCAGCAGTTGCGCTATAAAGGGTTGGGGCCCGTGCCGTGTTAATAATGCCTGGATATTTAATGCCAGCTTTTCCTTGTCATCTGCCTTGAATAATAGCATGGCCGCATTATTGATGTGGGAAATATGCACCTTTTTTAACAGTTCTTCCAGTTTGCGCGAATGCTTATGCAGGTAGGCCTCGAGATCTGTGACGCCTTGATGCCGAAGTTCCTGCAAAGCAAGGTTTATGGCGGAAAAATCGATTTCCCACATCGGCACGGGGCAGAATTCGATCATGCGCTTATAGTGCCTTTCATTGTTTATGAGGGCCTGTTCGGCCTCTTTCCTAAGCGTGATGTCTTCAAAGGTGATGACGACGCCATCGATGATATTGTTAGTGGTGCGGTAGGGCAGGATGCGGGTATAAAAGCAGCGGCCCCGGTCATCATAGATTTCCGATTCATGCTTATCGAGCGTTTTCAGGACTTCACCGGCAAGGGCCGTTAAATTCGGATTTTGTAGCGATGAGGAGAAATGAGCAATCGGACGTCCGGTATCGGTTGCTTCCAGATTGATGAGCTCCCTCACTTTAGGGGTAAAACGGCGGATACGGAGCCGGGTGTCCAGAAAAAGCGTGGCGATCTGGGTGCTGTCAAACAGGTTTTTCATATCATCGTTGGCGGACTGCAATTCATCGATCCGGCTTTGCAGTTCCGCATTGACCGTCACGGTCTCTTCATTCAATGATTGCAGTTCTTCTTTCGAGGTTTCCAGTTCCTCATTGGTGCTTTGCAATTCCTCGTTAGCGGATTGGAGTTGTTCGTTGGCCGATTTAAGTTCTTCATTGGAGGTTTCCAGCTCTTCTATCGTCGTTTGCAGGTGTTCCTTGGTGAAATGCAATTGCTGCCGCAGGCTCTCGATCGCTTTTTTCGTGGTCGGCGGGGACGGCGTATTTTTCTGTTTCAACGGTGCTTCCGGCCGTGCATCTTCAAACGTCACCATCATCAGGCCCGGAACGGAAGCATGTTCCAGAATGGGGCTGACAGTGATATCCACACCGACGTGGCCGAGGTCCTGCTGGAGAAGGCGGGTTTTTTTTCGCACTTTCTGGCGGGTATGGGCCGCCCGGTGAATTGCCGAGAGCAGGTCGGCTTTTAATCCGTGGCGCGCCATTTCCATGATATTGACGCTGATTTTTCCTTGCGCGGGCTCCAGATATTTGCCCAGTTTGCCATGGACGTAGATGAGATTGTTATGATGGTCGATGATAGCGCAGGGAGGCACCGAACTATGCCTGAGAATGGCTTCAACCAATTGGATGATGCTCAATTCTTCCGCTTTTTGAACGACACTGGGCATTTTTTCAGACTCATCGGTGACGACAGGCGCCGCCGCTCCCCGGGGAGGCAAGGCTCGGGGCAGGGTGTCGGTTGACTGAACACGACGAAAGATTTTCCATTTTTTATCCAGCACAGTGAAAAAATGATCGGATTGCCCGGTTGTTTCCGAAGGGCCCAGAAACATAATACCGTCTTCTTTTAAGCTGTAATGAAATGTCCGTAATATTTTTTTTTGCAATTCCGGCTTGAAATAAATCAACAGATTCCGGCAACTGATGATATCCAGCCTGGTAAAAGGCGGGTCACTATGGACGTTCTGGGCGGCAAAGACCAGCATTTCCCGGATGGATTTTTGGATTCTGTAGCTATCGCCTTCCTTGATAAAGAAACGTTTGAGGCGCTCCGGACTCACATCGGCGGTGATACCGGGCGGGTAAAGTCCGCGCCTGGCCGTTTCAATCGCGGATTCATTAATATCGGTGCCGAAAATCTGCACATTGAGATGGTGCTTTAAGGTGTCCAGGCATTCTTGAATGATGATGGCAAGTGAATAGGCCTCTTCCCCCGTGCTGCAGCCGGGAACCCAGATGCGCAATGTATAAGCATGATGCTTTTGCTGAAGAAACTCCGGCAGAATCCTGGTCAGGAGCGTGTCATAGGCCTCGGGATCCCTGAAAAAACTGGTCACGCCAATGAACAATTCCCTGGTCAGCGATATAACTTCCTGCTCACTGGTATGCAAAAAAGCCACGTAATCGGCGATATGGGTAATTTGATGCAATTGCATGCGCCGTTCGATGCGCCGGAAAATGGTGTTTTTCTTATACAGCGAAAAATCGTGGCCGGTCTGATCGCGGATCAGAAAAAATATTTTTTGCAAAAAACCGTCAGTGTTTTCCTGTTGCTGAATAACGTGTGTCCTGGCGCTTCCGGGAAACTGGGTATATTGAACCAGATGCATGGGCATCTCGCCGGGCGGCAATATAAAATCCCCCGTGCCGGTGTTTATGGCATTTTTCGGCATGCCGTTGTATTGGGCGGATGCTTCATTCTGCACTATCACCAGCCCGTTCGCGGCCTTTATTTCGGTCACCCCCAGACTGCCATCGGAGCCGGTGCCGGATAGAATGATGCCGATAGCTTTGTCGCCCTGATCCTGGGCGAGCGAACGAAAGAAAAAATCGATGGGTAAATGGCTGTAACGCGGGAATTCCCGGTCCGCCAGAAACAGCTTTTTAGCGGAAATAGTCAGGCTTTTATCGGGCGGGATAACGTAGACCCTGTTCGGTTCAACCGGCATGCCGTCTGTAATCTGGGCGACCTGCATCGTCGTGTGTTTTTGCAGCAGTTCAGACATCAGGCTGTTGTGGCTTGGATCCAGGTGCACGACTACGACAAAGGCAAGCCCCGCATCGGGAGGCATGGCATCGAAAAACTGTTGCAGCGCTTCCAGGCCGCCAGCCGAAGCGCCCATGCCCACAACATGGAACTCCGTGTTATTTAATGGGTTTTTTTTCACGGTATCAGTGTTTAATGCGTTGGAAAATACTAATAAAAGCCAGATTGTAGAGTGTAGCTGCAATCCGTGGTTTATGCCTGATCCGGAGGTATTGACTTTTGAAGGTGTTTTTTCCGGACAAAAAATTAAGCCAATTTTAATGGTATTTTGTAATCCGGGATGGATTTATTTGACGCTCAGCAGGGGAGGATGAATAAATCAGACAAAAAAAAATGCGACTAAGAAGCCGCATTTAAGAGGAGGATTAATTCTAAAGTCTCAAAAAGAGATTGCATCTCAAGAATTGAGTACATATTAGCAATAAGTAATTGTTAATTAAATGTGGCATATTGCCGCATGACGGATTGTTGCAGATCATACTGCGTCGTTCTGTAACAGATTGCTCAGTTTGGCAAAATCGCTCAATGCAATCATTTCGGCCCGTAGCGTCGGGTCTATGTTCAAGGCTTCGATATCCTGCTCGGCAATCAATGTTTTCAGGGAATTGCGCAAAGTCTTGCGCCGCTGCGAGAAAGCCTGCATGACGACTTTGTTGAGTTTGGCGACATCTCTGACCTGAACAGGCGGTTGCGGGTGTGGAATCAAGCGCACGATGGCCGACATGACCTTAGGCGGCGGATCGAAGCTTTCGGGCGGGACATCAAACAAAAGCTCTGTCGCGCAGTAATACTGCATCATGACGCTGAGCCTGCCGTATTTTTTGCTGCCGGGCGCGGCGCAGATCCGGTCGACGACTTCCTTCTGCAGCATGAAATGCATGTCCTGTATGCAGGCGGCATTGTCCAGCAGATGGAACATCAGCGGCGTGGAAATGTTATAGGGCAGGTTGCCGACCACGCGTAGTTCCCGGTTGTCCTCGGCCAGCGATGCGAAATCAAACTTCAGGGCGTCGGCGCTGTGTATGCGCAGGTTATCGTAGTGTTTGAATTGCTCCTTGAGCAGCGCGACCAGGTCCCTGTCGAGTTCGACCACATCGAGATGCACGCCTTCTTTCAGCAACGGCTCGGTCAATGCGCCCTGGCCCGGGCCGATCTCGACCCAGTGCTCACCGGGCCTGGCCTGGATGCTGGCGATAATGTTATAGATAATCCGGTGGTCATGCAGAAAGTTCTGACCGAAGCGCTTACGTGGTATGTGGGCCATGTTATCGAGTCGTGTTGGTTGCCATGAGTAATGCGGTTTGTATGGCGCTGTGCAGGCTGCCGATTTCGGCCTTGCCGGTGCCGGCCAGATCCAGGGCCGTGCCGTGGTCCACCGAGGTGCGGATGATCGGCAGGCCCAGCGTAATGTTGACGGCCTGGCCGAAGCCCATGTGTTTGAGCACGGGCAGGCCCTGGTCGTGATACATGGCCAGCACGGCGTCAGCCGTCGCCAGGTATTTCGGCGTGAACAAGGTGTCTGCCGGCAGCGGCCCCTGAAGGTTCATGCCCTGCTTGCGCAGGTTGTCGAGCACCGGCTCGATGATGTCGATTTCCTCGCGGCCGAGATGGCCGTTCTCGCCGGCATGCGGATTCAGGCCGCAGACCAGGATGCGGGGATTGTCCAGTTTGAAGCGCGAACGCAGATCCTGGTCCAGTATGCGCAGCACGGCTCTTAACCGCGAATGGGTGATGGCCGAGCTGACCACCGACAAGGGCAGGTGCGTCGTCACCAGCGCCACGCGCAGGCCGGGCGTGGCCAGCATCATGACCGGATGGCCGCCGGTCAGGTTGGCGATGTATTCGGTATGGCCGCTGAAAGGGAAGCCGGCGTCATTGATGATGCCTTTGTGCACGGGGCCCGTCACCAGGGCGTCAAACAAACCCTCCAGGCAGCCTTTGGTCGCTTTCGTGATGGTTTTCAGCACATAGCGGCTGTTGGCCGGGTTTAGCCGACCGCACTGGGCCGGTTCCACCAACTCAACGGGCAGCACGGTCAGGCTGCCGGCTTGCTGGGGGCTGGGCGGCAGCGTGCTGTCGAACGTTTTGATCCTGACTGTCAGGCCCAATTGTCTGGCGCGCTGTTCCAGTAAGTCAGGGCTGGCGATGGCGACGATTTCGCAGGGCAAATCCTGCTGGGCGAGTTGGACGCAGAGATCGGGGCCGATGCCGGCGGGTTCGCCCGGCGTCAATGCGAGGCGCGGTATGGATGGACTGGCGGTCATAATAGTCGAGAAAAAATGAATGATTCTACAGTATAAGAACTTAAGATGATTTTAAAATTGCTCCAAGCGGGACGGGGTTTGCAGCCCCGTCCGGCTGCAGATTCAATGGATCATTCCATTTGTATCGTGCCGACTTTCTCGCTGTCCACTTTTTTCAGGAATGGCGCGATGATCAGCGAGCCAAGAAAAATAACGGCGATAATCTCGAACAGCGTGTTGAAGGTCATGACTTCCGCCTCGCGCCAGGCCAGGGCGGTGATCTGCTTTAATGCCGCCGCCGAGGGTTCGGCCAGATTCAGTTGGCGCATCGATTCGGAGAGACCTTCCAGCAACTCCTGCCCCTGGTAGTGCGTGGCTGTCATCGCTTCGCGCAGGGTCGCATAATGGCTTTTCGTTAAATAAATGATCAGGGTATTGGCCACGGCCAGGCCGATCGCACCGCCCAGATTCCGCATCAGGTTGTACAGGCCGCTGGCGTTTTTAACTTCCTCGACCGGCAGCAAGCCCAGTGCCAGCGTGTTGATGGGCAGAAAGCATAGCATCAGCGCCGTGCCGCGAATGGCCTGCGGCCAGAAGAATTCCCAGTAGCCCGATTCGGCCGTCAAGCCGGCATTCATCCAGCAGCCCAGCGCGAACAGGCCAAAGCCCAGGCACAGCATCCAGCGCAAATCCATTTTCTTCTCCAGGGGGCCTGCGATAAACGCCGACAGCAACTGGAACAAGCCGACCACCATCAGGTAATAGCCGATCTGCAGGCTGTTCAGGCCTTTGACGCTGCCCAGGTAAATCGGCACCAGATAAGTAATCGTATAAAGCCCGATGCCCAGCACGAAGCTGTACAGGCAGCCTACGGCAAAGTTGACATTGCGGAAGGCGTGCAGGTCGATAATCGGATGCGGTGTTTTTAACTCCCAGATCAGCATGGCGATGCCGCTGACCACGGCAACGAGGGTCAACGCCATGATCAGATTGTCCTCAAACCACTGATGGCGCACGCCTTCTTCCAGGACAAACTGCATGCAGCCCAGGAAAATCGCGATCAGGGCGATGCCGATAAAGTCGATTTTCTGCAGCAGATGCCATTCGGGCCGATCGATATCAACGTTCAGCCAGACCAGAATGCAGACCAGCATGCCCGGCACCACGTTGATCAAAAACAGCGCTTGCCAACTGTAGGTCTCGGTCAGGTAGCCGCCCAGAATCGGGCCGACGGTAGGCGCGATCGTCACGATCAGGCCCAGTACGATGGTCATGGCCGGCTGCAGGCGCGGCGGGAACATGATGAAGATGACCGTGAACGTGACAGGAATCATCGCGCCGCCGAGAAATCCCTGTATCAGGCGGAAGATGACCATGGACGGCAGATTCCAGGCGAATGCGCAGAGCAGGCTGGCCAGCGTGAAGCCGCCGGCCGAGATGGCATACAGATAGCGCGTCGAGAATACCCGCGCCAGCCAGCCGGACAAAGGGATGATAATGACTTCGGCGATCAGGTAAGAGGTCTGCACCCAGGCGATTTCATCCTGCGTGGCGGACAGTCCCGCCTGTATTTCCTTCAGCGAGCTGGCGACAATCTGAATGTCCAGCACAGCCATGAAAACGCCGATGCTCATGCTGAAAAAGCCGATCCACTGCGCCAGGGTCAGCGGGGTTTCCTCCGGCCGGTTTTGTACGTCCGCCGCCATGTCTTAACGCACTTTAACTTTGGCTTCGACCGACAGGCCCGGCTTTAACAGGCTGATGTCCTGGCCGTCGTCGAAGACAATCTTGACCGGTACCCGGCGCACGATTTTAGTGAAATTGCCCGTGGCGTTTTCGGCCGGCAGGATGCTGAATTCCGAACCGCTGGCCGGCGCAAAGCTGTCGACCTTGCCGTGCAGTTCAAGTTCGGGATAGGCATCGACCTTGATCGATACGGCTTGTCCCGCGCGCATGTGTTCCAACTGGGTTTCCTTGAAATTGGCTTCGACCCAGATTTTATGGTTTTCTATCAGATAAGCCAGCGTAACCCCGGGGCGAACCAATTGGCCGAGCTGCACGCCGCGCTTGCCGATGATGCCGTCGACCGGCGCGCGCACCTTGGTGTGTTCGCGTTCTATTTCAGCCAGCCTCAATTGCGCCTGGGCATTTTTCAGGCGCGCTTCGGTTTCGGCAATTTCAATATCAAGCGTGGCAAGCTGATTTTGTTCCGCTTCCAGCGTCGAATGCATCGCCCTTAATTCAGCAGTGGTTTGTTTGGATTCCGATTGAATTTTATCGAGGGACTGGGCCGACGCCGAGCCCCGGTTGATCAGGTTGGTAAAGCGCTTTAAATCCTTTTTGGTTTGTTCTTGCCGTGCTTTCGATGCGGTTATGTTGGCTCTGGCCGCTTCCACGCGCGCCTGTTGGGATATTTTCATGGCCTGAAGGCGACGGATGTGGGCCTGTTCGGCCGTGATGTCGGCCTCGGCCTGAGCTACCTTGGCCTGATAATCGCGATCATCTATCGTGACCAGTACCTCGCCCTGCTTGACAGCCTGGTTGTCATCGATGGCCAGCGCTGTCACATAGCCTTGTACCTTGGGGCTGATCAGCACGATATTGGATCTCAGATAGGCATTGTCGGTGGCTTCGTATTGACGGCGGTCAAGTATCCAATAGCCGATCGCTGTTACCATAACAACAGTAATCAGCAAACCTAAAAAAATGGAACGGGAACGTGGCATAAACTACCTTGATAAACTAAACGGTTTAGTTTAGTCTAGCTGATCGAGTTTAATTATTAAATAGTTTTCTTTCAGCAATGATCCCAGAATCTGTTGACCCCAAGCGGCAGGCCATTATTGACGGCGCCACGCGCATGTTTCTGGCGCACGGCTACCGGAACGTCAGCATGGAAAGAATCGCGCAGGCCGCACCCGTTTCCAAAGCGACGCTGTATAATCATTTTGATAGCAAACCTGAGCTGCTGGCCGCTGTCGTATCCGCCTTATGCACATCGTTATTGCAGACCATGACCGAGACCGCCATCGAGTCGGGTGAGGTGGAAAATAACCTGAAAAAAATTGCCGCGTCGTTCATGGATTTGCTGTTTGCGGAAGACGCGCTGGCCATTTACCGGCTCGTTATCTCGGAGAGCCACGATTTCCCCGAACTGGGGCGGTTAGTCTATGAAAGCGGTCCATTGCCGGCGTTAACCTGGCTGGAAGATTATCTGCGGCGGTTGAATGCCGATGACCGTTTTAACATTGCCGATCCGGCGTTTGCCGCGAATGCCTTTTTCAATTTGTTGAAAGGCGATCTGTATTTGCCTTGTCTGTTGGCGATCAAACCGCTGCCTTCGACGGACGAGAAAAATCGGGTGATTAATCAAGTCATTTCCTTTTATATGCGGGGCATTTTGTATGCTGATCAATAAGAACAACCTGTACTCCAGTCTAATCAGCGTTTTAATGGGTGTGTACGCGCCTGTCGTATCGGCCGAAACGCTGGAACAGGCCTGGAGCAGCGCCATTGATAATAACCACCAGATCAAGGCAGCCAAAACTGATACGGCCGCCGCCGAAGAGCAGCTGGATTCGGCTCAGGGACAGCGGCTACCGGAGCTTAATGTCAGCAGCGGCTATACGCAACGTAGCGAAACGCCGGGCGCTGTGACGCAGATAAACGGTCAAACGGCTCAGTTCAATACCCAGCAGCCCGGCAACATGGATGCGCAGGCCATTGCTACGCTGCCTATTTATACGGGCGGCCGCATCAGCCACAACATCAATGCCGCCGAAGCGTCCCTCCAGGCCGCACAGCACAATGAAACCACGGCTCAATTGAACATAAAAATGCAGGTGGCCGAGGCTTATATCGCGGTGTTGCGTGCCGAAAGCACCTTGCAGCTCATGCAAAGCCATGTCGACAGTCTGAAAGCGCATGTGGAAGACGTGAATAACCTGTTCGAGCAAGGCATGGTGGCCCGTAATGATGTACTGGCGGCGAACGTGGAACTGGTCAATGCACAGCAGCAGGTCGTGCAGGCCGACAACCGACTCGATATCGCCAAGGCGAGCTATAACCGGTTGCTGGACCGCAACCTTGCCGATGAGGTCAAACTGGTTAAACAATTTCCGGAAATGCCCAAGGAAGACTTAAAAGAGCTGAGCAATAATGCCTCTAGGCAACGTTCCGAACTGGCCGTGCTGACGCAGCAAATCGAAGCCCTGGAACAACAGGCGCAGAGCGTCAAGGCCGGTGTATTGCCGCAGGTCGCCATCAACGGCGGCTATCAATATCAGGAAAACCGTTACCAGGCCGCTGAAAGCATGTGGCTGGTCAACGCCGGCGTCAAGTGGAAGCTGTTCGACGGCAGCACACGCCATCAAAGTGATGCCATCAGCCGGCAAGCGATATCCCTGAAAGAACAGCGCAACGATTTGACCAGTATGATCGGTCTGGAAGTGCGGCAAGCCTGGCTGGATTGCCAGGAAACGCAAAAACGCATCGTCGTCACCAGTCAAGCCATCGAACAGGCCGACGAAAACCTGAAAGTGACCACCGACAGCTATCAGCAGGGCCTGTCGACCAATACCGACGTACTGAAGGCCGAAGACCTGCGCACTACCTCGCATGACAACTTCAACAATGCCAATTACGATGCCGCGCTGGCCATTTTGCGTCTGCGGCGTGCGATAGGGGTATTGTGAGGCCTGGGCGGCTATTGATAATGTCAGCTTTGAGAATTGGATCCTAAGGAATGTGAATTTTATAACTCCTGCATCCATGCAGTCGTTGAACAGGAGCAGAAATCCTGTCTCACGCGGGTTTTATTTCATGCCCGTTCCTAAGCCGGTACTGAACGATCCTTACAAGACTTGTGCTCAAATGAGTCTGGCGACGAACCGTAAAGGCGGGTTAGACGCGCAAACCCTCGAATCATCAATCCTCGCCAGCTCTTTCCGCGCGTCGTAACCGGCTTTTTGACATCTTTTCTATTCTAAATTCCATTGCCTGGCTATCCACCGATCCGTCTCTTCCAAGGAATAAATCTCCAGGAATCCGGCGAAGCGCGACATGCAGGGGGCGTCCGTTATCCGCACAATACCAGTCATCAATGCCTCATTTTGGTGCGCATTCTTAGATCCCGGCTTCAACACTTGCCGTTTAAACCTCGGTTGCGTATGCCGGACGGCAAAATGGCTTGCATATTGCTTTGTGCCACCCGTGCCTGTCTTAATTTTTAACGCATACCTAAGGATAAATTATATGTTGTCGGACGCTGAACGGTTTGAAACTTTCTCTCCCTATATTCGTAGTGTTACCCAATGCAAGGAAATACTCCGTGATTTGAATGGAACCTGGGGATTGATTTCCGCCATTGCCGAAATCAGTTGCCCCAAAGAAGCCGCAACCATACTGCCGGCGATGGAAGCCACAAAAAAAGGTTTTGGCGAACTTGAAAGCAAATTGACCGGCCAGCTGGTGTCCGAGGAGATCAACAAAACCTGTCTCGAACTTGAATCCAAGGCCCAGGTGTCGGTCGACATTCTGGTTCGAAATCTCTATGAGCGTACCGCCGATATCGGCTTTCTGGCGACCAATGCCGATATATGCAATTTTGTGCTGGCCTCCGCGAAAGCCGAGGCGGCAAATGCGGATTCGATTAATCAACTGCTTGACGAATATGGTTCAAAATATACCGTATACGATGACATTATCATTCTGGATGCCAATCAGCATGTACTCGCCAGGCTTGACCGCGATACGCCGGCCGTCTCTCGCGGGCTTTTTGGCCCTATCGTTCAGCGGACCTTGAATTCACCGGAGGATTATGTCGAAACCTTTGGTAAAACCGCTCTGCGGCCCGGCATGGACCGGGCGCTCATCTATTCCAAACGGATCGTCGATCCGGCCGACGACTCGGTGATTGGCGTTTTATGCCTGTCATTCCGTTTCGATAACGAGATGGAGGGCATTTTCCGCAGCCTGCAAAAGAAAGGCGACAAAGCCGTCATGTTGCTGCTGGATGCCGACTCCGTGGTGATCGCCACGAGCGACCCCGATCATGTGCCGCTTAGCCGCGTCATCGAAGCCGTTCCGGAAGATGATGTCTACGGCCTGACTGACTTTGCCGGCCGCGAATACCTGTCGGTAACGCACAGGGGGCGTCCCTATCAGGGGTATGCCGGGCAGGAATGGTACGGGCATGCCATGGTTCCATTGCAGTCGGCGTTCGGTTGTTCCGCATCCGACCGGGAGATCAATGCCGAAATTCTTCGGCATGGCGACTCGCTGGCTCCCGAACTGTCCAGCATCATTGCCGGCGCCGCCGAAGGCATCAACCTGTTTTTGCACCGCGTCATCTGGAACGGCCAGGTCATGGCGACGAACGAATACGGCAACCCTTTGTCGCTCAAGGCGATCCTGAGACAGATCCGCTCAATGGGCGCGCGCACGGCTCAGGCGCTTGCAGATTCCAGCAGCAAGCTGCATGTTACGATGATTACCTCTGAACTGCGAAATGCCGAATCCATCGCCCGGCTCATGATTGATATCATGGATCGCAACCTGTACGAGCGCAGCAATGATTGCCGCTGGTGGGCGCTGACGTCGGAAATCCGGCGCATCCTGTCCGAAGGCCGTCTGAGCCCCGAGGACAAGGCGAAAATGACTGATATTCTGATCTATATCAATAAGCTCTACACGGTCTACACGCGCCTTTTTATCTATGACATCAAAGGGACTGTAGTGGCCGAGTCCAATCTGCATGACGACCCCGTCGAGGCTTTGGGCAGAAAGGTCAACGCCGCCTATACGCAGGAGACTTTTGCCTTGCGCTCGCCGCAGGCATACCGGGTGTCGCCGTTTGAGGAGTCCTGGCTGTACGAGGGCAAGCCCACTTATATTTATAATGCCGCGATCCGCCATATTGATGATTTGAACAAGGTAGTGGGCGGTATCGGTATCGTGTTTGACTCCACTCCTGAATTCAAGCACATGCTGGAGGATTGCCTGCCCGATAAGCCGGGAGCCTTCGGGCTCTTTGTCGAGCGGCTCAGCGGCCGTATTATCGCGTCGACCGACGAGGCCCATTTCAAAACGGGGGACATGTTCTGGATTGCCCCGGAATTTGTCGAACTGCAGGAAGGCGCGGGAAAAGCCAAAATCGTGCTTTATAAAAAAAAGTACTATGCCGTCGGCTGTTACTCCTCCAGAGGATATCGCGAGTTTAAAACCACGGGCGATTATCATAATGATGTGGCGGCCTTCGTGTTTATTCCCATCGGCGAGAAAGCCGAAACCGCCGGCTCCGAACAACGGCAAGTCATCCTTTACCCGCAAGAGCCGATAACCGGCGAAATCATCGATCTCGCCACGTTTCATATCGGTCCGGAGGTTTACGCGTTTAATGCCGCGGATGTGCTGGAAGCCGTGGATGTGGCGCAGATCAATCGTCTGCCCGGCGTGAAATCCTACATTGTCGGCAGCATCATGTATTGCGATAAAAGCCCCGACGGCATCAACGAAAAAGTCCCGGTGCTTGTCATTGACGGCCGGATTCTGACCAATAAGCCGCCCGCGGATCGGGAGCGACAGGAAAAAAACGCGGGCGCCGTTATCGTTGTGCGGACGCAAATGGGGCCGATTGGCCTGTTGGTCGATGGGCTTGATGCCGTGCCCGCCTTTGAAAAAATGCAGATCCAGCCGGTCAATAAATTGCTGCGGGGCGACGGAGGCTATGTAAAGTCATTGGTTAATATTCCTGAAAGCGACACCTCTGGAAAAATGCTGATCGTGCTGGATCAGGACCTGATCCTGGCCGCAGTCCGCCAGCGGTAACCGGGGGCGGCAGCCGCTTTCAACGGGCAGTCGGTAATCATTGGCTTCATCCCGCAGGGATGTTTCCTTATTGCTTGGAAACCCGGAAGGCGGGTTACGACGCGCATAAAGATCGGGTGAAAACTGATGACATAGTGGCTTGCGCGTCTAACCCGCCCTACAGCTCTACCATTTGCCCTGGAACTTACGCATCGACAGGCGACTGAAATTGTCGGTGTACATGCGCCATGCCTGGCATAAAGCCAGCAAGCGTAGGCTGGGATGGCGCTTTAGCGGAAACCCGGCACTGGCGGCTTCGAATATCGGATTTACCAGCCCAGCCTGCAATTTGTGCCGTTAATGTTATTCCTCCTCTATGCCCAGTTCCTTGATCTTGCGGGTCAGGGTATTTCGCCCGTAGCCGAGCATGATCGCGGCTTCGTGGCGCTTGCCATGGGTGAAGTCCAGCGCGGCTTTGATCAACAGCGTTTCAACGGCCGGAATAATGTGTTTGGCCACTTCCGGCGTTTTGGTCATTAGTTGCTGATCCACCGCGGTTCTCAGCAGCGATTGCCAATCGGTATGAGACGCCTCTTTTTCCGTCTGGGTGTGCAGCAGTTCAGGCGGCAGGTCATGGATGTGGATTTCGCGGCCCGATGCCATAACCGTCAGCCAGCGGCAGCTGTTTTCCAGTTGCCGCACGTTGCCGGGCCAATCCAGCGAACTCAAAAACGCCTCAGCTTCGGGCTTCAGGGTTTTGACTTCAGTATTCAACTCGTGCGCGGCCTGGGTCAGAAAATGGCGCAGCAGCAAGGGAATATCCTGTTTCCTGTCGCGCAGCGGCGGAATATGAATGCGGATGACGTTCAGCCTGTGGAATAAATCCTCGCGAAAACGGCCTTCGTTGACCAGGGTTTCCAGATTCTGGTGCGTGGCGGCAATAATGCGCACATCGACTTTAACGGAGGCATGGGAGCCGACCGGGTAAAACTCGCCGTCGGCCAGCACGCGCAACAGGCGTGTTTGCAGCTCGGCCGGCATGTCGCCGATTTCATCCAGAAACAGCGTGCCGCCGTTGGCTTGCTCGAAGCGGCCGGCCCGTCGAGCCTGCGCGCCGGTAAAAGCGCCTTTTTCATGGCCGAACAGTTCCGATTCCATCAGGTCTTTCGGAATGGCGGCCATGTTCAGGGCGATAAACGGTTGCTGGGCTCTGGGACTGTGCCGGTGCAGGGCCTTGGCGACCAGTTCCTTGCCGGTCCCCGATTCGCCGTTGATCAGTACGGTAATATGGGAACGGGCCAGCCGGCCGATGGCACGGAACACCTCCTGCATGGCCGGCGCCTCGCCGATGATTTCCGGCGGCGTTTCTATCAGGGTGGTTTCTTCGTGTCCGCGCGCGCGTTCCTGCTGTTGACGGCTATGCACGCAGGCGCGATGCACGAGATCGACGACTTCCTTGATATCAAAGGGCTTGGGCAGGTATTCGAAGGCACCGCCGTGGAATGCCGAGACGGCGCTTTCCAGGTCGGAGTGCGCGGTCATGACGATAACCGGCAGGTCAGGATGGCTGTGCTGAATCTTGTCGAGCAATTCCAGGCCATCCATGCCGGGCATGCGGATATCAGTCAGCAGCGCATTGGGCAGGTCATGCTGCAGGGCCGTCAGCAGTTCTTTCGCGTTGGCAAAGCTGCGTGTCGCGATAGCGGCTTTTTCCAGCGCTTTTTCAAGCACCCAGCGTATGGACTTGTCATCATCGATGATCCAGACGGTTTCCAGATTAGTCATGGCTGGACTCCACGGGTAAAAAAATCGAAAACACGGTATGGCCGGGTTCGCTGTGGTATTCAATCAGGCCGTTATGCTGGTTGATCAGGGCTTGCGCGATCGACAAGCCCAGTCCGGTGCCTTCCGCGCGCCCGGTGATCATCGGGTAAAAGATCTGGTTCAGCATGTCGGCCTCTATGCCGGGGCCGTAGTCGATAATGTCGATCTTGACCGTCAATTTGTAACGTTTACGGCCGATGGTCATCTGCCTGTGTATGCGCGTTTTGATCATGATTTCACCTTTGCCATCCATCGCTTGGGCGGCGTTTCTGGCAATGTTCAGAATGGCCTGGATCAACTGGTCCTTGTCGGCCTGAATTTCGGGGATGCTGGGGTCGTAGTCATATCGAACCGTGAGGCCGCCGCTGGCTTCGACCTGCACGAGTTGTCTGACGCGCTCCAGCACTTCATGAATGTTCAAGGCTTTTTTGTTGGGCAGTTTGTTGGGCCCCAGCATTTTGTCCATCAGGCCCTGAAGCCGGTCCGACTCGGCAATGATGATTTGCGTGTATTCCTTGAGTTCCGGCTCGTGCAGTTCCAGGTCCAGCAGTTGGGCCGCGCCACGCAAACCGCCTAGCGGATTCTTGATTTCATGGGCTAGGCCTCTGACCAGCAGCCTGGCCGTGTTTTGCTGACTCAATTGCTGTTCTTCCTTCGATATGCGCAGATGGGTGTCGACCTGCTGCAGTTCCACCAGGATTTCCGTCTGTTGCTGATCCTTTAGCAGCGGCGTTGCGCTGAAATTAATCGTCACGGTTTGCGACATGCGCTCCAATGCCAGCTCGCGATCGACCAGCGGCTCTTCCATCGCCAGGCATTGTTGTAAATTCAGGAGCAAGGCCGAATCGGATGACTTGAATAGCTCGTAGGCGCTGAGCCCTACCAGATGGCGCGCGCTGTCAGCCAGTAAAATTTCGCCGGCGGTATTGATGTAGGTGAGTTTCAACTCATGATCAAACAGCAAAATGGCTTCGTTAAGATGTTCAAGTATGTATTTATACACGGTTCCTCTAAGAGCTGTTTTTACTATGGACTTTAAATTTATAGCAATTATCAGACCAAGCTGAGCGGAGAGTGTTTAAGCGGTCTTCGCAAATGGTCTCAACTAACGGGCAGGACTGCGCCGCCTTTATAATAAGGTTCTAAAAGGGTAACGCAAGAGGGTAAACGAAAAACGCCCCAAAATGGGGCGTTTTTGTATGGGCTTGATGGCGTCCGGTCTGGTCGGACGCGCGTTAAAGCTTACAAGCTGTAGTACATATCAAATTCTACAGGATGCGTACTCATGCGCAGACGAGTGACTTCTTCCATTTTCAGTTTAATGTAGCCGTCAATCGCGTCATTAGTGAATACACCGCCTTGGAGCAGGAATTCACGGTCTTTGTCCAGTGCATCCAGCGCCTGGTCGAAAGCGTGGCAAACCTGCGGGATTTCTTTCTCTTCTTCCGGCGGCAGGTCATACAGGTCTTTATCCATGGCATCGCCGGGATGGATTTTGTTCTGGATGCCGTCCAGGCCGGCCATCAGCATGGCTGAGAATGCCAGGTAGGGGTTCGCGGTCGAGTCAGGGAAGCGTATCTCGATACGGCGGCCTCTAGGATTTTGTACGTAAGGAATGCGGATGGACGCGGAACGGTTGCGCGAGGAATAGGCCAGCATGACCGGTGCTTCAAAGCCGGGAACCAGGCGTTTGTAGCTGTTGGTTGACGCGTTCGTGAAAGCGTTCAGGGCTTTCGCGTGTTTGATAATGCCGCCAATGTAATACAGGGCCGTTTCGGACAGACCGCCGTATAGATCGCCTGAGAACAGGTTGGTGTCGCCCTTGCTCAGGGATTGATGCACGTGCATGCCGCTGCCGTTGTCGCCGACCAGCGGTTTAGGCATGAAAGTGGCTGTTTTGCCATAAGCATGCGCGATGTTGGCGATAACATATTTCAAGTTCAGGACTTCGTCGGCTTTTTTAACCAGCGTATTGAATTTCACGCCGATTTCGCATTGGCCCGCGGTTGCCACTTCGTGGTGATGGACTTCAGTCGTCATGCCCATTTCTTCCAGCGTCAGGCACATGGCAGAACGCATGTCCTGGAACGAATCGACTGGGGGAACGGGGAAGTAACCGCCTTTAACGCCGGGACGGTGACCAATATTGCCATCTTCATAGACTTTTTCCGAGTTCCAGCCGGCTTCCTGGGAGTCGACCTTGAAGAAGGAACCGCTCATGTCGGAACTCCAGCGGACGTCATCGAAAATAAAGAATTCGTTTTCAGGCCCGAAGAAAGCGGTGTCGGCAATGCCGGTTGATTGCAAATAGGCTTCCGCGCGTTTGGCGATGGAGCGGGGGTCGCGCTCGTAACCTTGCATGTTGTTGGGCTCGATGATGTCGCAACGCAAGATCAGGGTATTGTCATCAAAGAAGGGATCCATGACTGCGGTAGTCGGATCAGGCATCAGGATCATGTCGGATTCATTGATGCCTTTCCAGCCGGCAACGGATGAGCCATCAAACATGTTGCCTTCTTCGAAAGTATCTTCGTCGATGGTATGGGCCGGGAAAGTCACATGCTGTTCTTTACCGCGAGTATCGCAAAAACGAAAATCGACGAACTTCACGTCGTTTTCTTCGATCATTTTAAGCACTTTTTCTACAGACATTTATCGCGTCTCCTGGATGATTTTTGAGGGGATTATTATTAAGGCAAACGTCATAACATACCTTTTTTTTAATAGCTTAGCCACTAAAATTATGGGCTGAACAAGCCCCATGTTAGTGTGCCGGGTGAATGGACGGCACGTCCTTGTGCCGTCTGTTCGGGTTTTTAAAAGTGAACGATTGCATCAGCCGAAATCAGCACCTGGTCATTGCTCAAGCCATCGTTATAGGCGCTGTTTTCGATTGAATGGTCGTATCTGACTTCGGGGCGTAGCGTCAGCCAGGACATGGGTTTGTAGTTCAGTCCCACAGTGGCGGCCAGAAAATGCGCTTTGTTGCCGTTGACCCTGAATCCGTCTTCGTCGCGGAACCATTCAAGGCGTGTGCCGACGCCGATTTTATCGGATACGTCATAAGTCAGATATTGATTGACGCCGTACCATTTGCCGGAATCCGCAGCTAGCGATTTTTCCTCTATGCCCATATCGTGCTGCAGTTTGTAATGGAGGCTGTCGGTAATGTCATGGCTCAACACGACGCTGTACATCGTGCGGTTGTGTTCGTCGTTTTTGTCGACGTCGCCGGTGATCAACGAAAAGGCGACCGAGGTTCTTTCATCATCGGTCGTATAGGTGATGCCGCCCAGAAAATTGGCCGGTTCCTGAAAGAACGAATCCCATCCCGATACGACGCCGCCGGTAATGCTGATGTTCTTGTTGACGGGATAGGATGATAGGATGCCAGTATGTGTGAACGGTTCGCCGTATTGCATCGTATAGGCATGAGAGAAGAAGAAGTTGTCAGGCGCGGTGACGACTTCATTACCGATGATGGTATAAAAATGGCCGATCTTGGTGGTGATGCCGTTGCCTATCGGTGCGAAAACCGTCGCATACGCTTGCGGGAATGCGAGTTTATAAAGCCGTGAGGAACTGTCCGTGATCAGGTTGTCGTCAAAGTTGGCTTGCGTGGTATAAAAAGCGTCTATGCCATAGACCACATCGGCCCTGAATCCTATGTCCCATTGGCTGCCTTCGGCATCGACGGCTCTTTCGATGAAGCCATACAACTGATGGGCGTTGAATTCATTGGCGCGATTGTTGAATGTGACAGGGCCGTTCGTTCTGCTTTCAGGGGAATCCGGATTGCCCGCGACGCCGGCTGAGACCCAGCCGCCAACATTGAGGCCCAGGTTTTTCATGGTGTTTGTCTCATTGATATTGAAGCCAGTCAGGCTCTCAATCGCGCCTTTGTCATAGGCTTGAGCCATCGATGAGCAAAGCAGGGCGCTGCACATGGTCAGCGGCCAGCCATGATGTTTTTTGTGATGAGTCAGCATAAGTATCGCCTTTTGTCGTGAGCTTAAGTCCTCCCGGATAGCAATTATTCGGAAGGACTTAGCTTGATTCTAAATTAAAAATCCAATGACTGATTAAAACTAATTTTCAGGTATTGTTGTTTGTAACACACATTGTGGTTTTATTAACACAGCCTAATCTTCAAATGCAAAATTCGGGCCATAATTGTATAAACTGGTTTCCGGTTAAGAAAACAAAGAAGGCGGCCGCATTAAATACGGCCCGTCATGAATCAGAGTAGTGCAAAAATCTCCTTAATTTGGTCGACTTTGGTGCAACACTGCTTTATATACTGATTGCGGGCGTTAGTCACGCGACAAAACCAGGACCCGTTCCTATAGGTCAATGCTTACGCGATACAGGTGTCTCGCCGTTCGGATGTGATGGGGACTAACTTCTCTAGCATAAAAGCAGGCCGGGTATCGCTTGAGCGATATCCAAATGCCCGCTGAGTGAGGCAGGATAAAAACGCAGGCTGGCTGAATAACCGCAATGCTCCATAATGGTGCTTAAAATACCTTGATTGCACAATAATGGGGCAAATTTATTTTTAGAAAAGCCAGCCCCAACAAGGTTTTATCACGAATTTTATTTGGCACAATCTGTGCTTTGGAAGTTCCAACAGTTAACGTAAGCAAGAGGTGTTGTATGAAACTGATAACCGCTATTGTCAAACCCTTCAAACTGGATGATGTCCGTGAAGCCTTGTCTGAGATAGGAGTGTCCGGCGTCACGGTAACCGAAGTGAAAGGCTTTGGCCGACAGAAAGGGCATACCGAGCTTTACCGCGGAGCTGAGTATGTGGTTGATTTTTTACCTAAAGCCAAGGTTGAAGTCGCGGTAGGCGATGTGTTGGTCGATCAGGCTGTGGAAGTGATCGCCAAAGCTGCCAACACCGGAAAAATCGGGGATGGCAAGATTTTTGTCACTAACTTGGAGCAGGTGGTCCGGATCCGTACCGGCGAAACCGGCGATGAAGCATTATAACTATTATAAGGAGAGACAAAGTGGATAAATTAGTTCAATTGAGTTACGCCTTGGATACGTTTTACTTTTTAATGAGTGGCGCGTTGGTTATGTGGATGGCCGCCGGCTTCGCCATGCTTGAATCGGGTCTGGTCAGAGCCAAGAATACCACGGAGATTCTGACCAAAAATATTGCGTTGTTTGCGATTGCCTGTGTGATGTACCTGTTGGTCGGCTACGGAATCATGTATCCGGATGCGGCCGTTAATAGTGTTTGGCCGGGGGTGAGCTTTTTGATAGGGCCCGAGCATACGGTGGAGGAAGTCATGAACAGCGACGGCAAGACCTACTATGCGAAGCTCGCGGACTTCTTCTTTCAAGTCGTTTTCGTGGCAACTGCCATGTCGATTGTTTCCGGGGCTGTCGCCGAACGGATGAAGCTGTGGTCTTTCCTGACCTTCGCGGTGGTCATGACCGGCTTTATCTATCCGCTGCAAGGCTTCTGGAAATGGGGCGGCGGTTTTCTTGATGAAATGGGGTTTCTCGATTTTGCCGGCTCCGGCGTCGTCCATATGACCGGTGCCAGTGCGGCTTTGGCCGGTGTTATGCTGCTCGGTCCGCGTAGAGGGAAATATGGCGAGAACGGCACTATCAATCCGATCCCTGGCTGCAACATGCCAATGGCGACTTTGGGTACGTTCATTCTGTGGATGGGCTGGTTCGGATTCAATGGCGGCTCGGAATTGAAAATCTCCGATATCGGCGAAGCGAACTCGGTAGCCATGGTTTTTGTAAACACCAATATGGCTGCTGCCGGCGGCTTGATCGCAGCGCTGATGACCGCGCATTTCCTGTTCGGCAAGGCCGACTTGTCAATGATACTGAACGGCGCCCTGGCGGGACTGGTGGCCATCACCGCGGAGCCTTTGACCCCGGCCCCTTTATTGGCGGTTATTATCGGTGCGGTCGGCGGCGTCCTGGTGGTCTTCGCCATCCTGTTCATGGACAAGTTGAAAATCGATGATCCGGTCGGCGCGATTTCGGTTCACGGTGTGGTCGGCATCTGGGGAGTGATTGCCGTCTGCTTATCCAACCCTGATGCCAAATTCCTGGTCCAGTTAACAGGTATCGTGACCATCTTCGGATTTGTTTTCATCGCCAGCCTGATTACGTGGTTTGTCATCAAGTCAATGATAGGGATACGCGTCAGTGAGGAAGACGAGTATAACGGCGTTGATTTCTCCGAATGCGGTATGGAGGCTTATCCTGAATTTACGGCCGAGGGCAGTAAACGGTAACGTTAAATTTCAGATGGTTGCAGTGCGGGCGCTTGATTGCGCCCGTTTTTGTTGGTTCAGGTTCATTCCAGGTTGCAGTGGGGCAACGCCAGTTTCACGTAAATTGTATGTCGGCCGATAATTCACTATGATGGCCGCTTACGTTGACCCCTTCAGGGTTGATCATTATACGTCACATTAAATTTGGGAAACTAAAATGAAATTAATCACAGCAATCATTAAGCCGTTCAAAATGGATGATGTAAGAGAAGCCTTGTCCGAAATCGGCGTTGCCGGCGTGACAGCCACCGAAGTTAAAGGTTTCGGCCGTCAGAAAGGCCATACCGAACTGTACCGGGGGGCAGAGTATGTGGTGGATTTTCTGCCTAAAGTCAAGCTGGAAATCGCCGTGCCGGACGATATTTTGGATAAGGCGGTTGAAACAATAGTAAAAGCGGCCAACACCGGCAAAATCGGTGATGGGAAAATATTTGTCTCTAATCTGGAGCAGGTGATTCGGATTAGAACGGGAGAAACCGGAGAGGATGCCATTTAGTTATGTTTGAAAGAGAATGTCATTTAAAATTAGTAAACTGTTTTTAGTCTTGTTATTACTGCCGGAACTGTCTGTGGCCGGCGAATTGAATCAGGCCAATACGGCCTGGGTTTTAACCTCCACCGCTCTGGTTTTGTTTATGACGATACCGGGGTTGTCCCTGTTTTATGGGGGGCTGGTCAGAAGCAAAAATGTGCTGTCGGTTTTGATGCAGTGTTTTTCAATTACCTGTCTGGTTTCCATACTCTGGCTGGCCGGTGTTTATAGCTTGATTTTCGCCAATGGCGGCGAGCTGCAAAAACTGATAGGCGGCACATCCAAGCTGTTTCTGCCGGATATCGGCATCGGTTCGATGACCGGCGATATTCCTGAAACAGTTTATTTTATGTTTGAGATGACATTCGCGATTATTTCGCCTGCGCTGATCGTCGGCGGTTTTGCCGAACGAATGAAGTTTTCGGCGATGCTTTGGTTTAGCGGTTTATGGCTGATCCTCTGCTATTTGCCGGTATGCCACTGGCTCTGGGGCGGCGGTTGGCTGGCCGATCTGGGCGTGATGGATTTCGCCGGCGGCATTGTCATTCATGTCAATGCCGGCGTTGCGGCCCTGGTGGCGGCCCTGGTGCTGGGCAAGCGCCGCGGGTTCCCGACCACGGCCATGCCGCCGCATAATATGACCATGGTGATAACCGGCGCGGGCATGTTGTGGGTGGGCTGGTTCGGTTTCAATGCCGGCAGCGCCTTAACCGCTAACGGCAATGCCGGCATGGCGATGCTGGTCACGCATATCGGCGCCGCTTCCGGTTCTTTAACCTGGATGTTTATCGAATGGAAACGTTTTGGCAAACCGAGTGTCCTAGGCATTGTGACCGGTATGGTGGCAGGCCTTGGCACGATTACGCCGGCTTCCGGTTTTGTCGGCCCCATTGGTGCCTTGGCGATAGGCGTTACGGCCGGCATCGTTTGTTTTTATGCCACGCACTACTTCAAACGCACGCTGAAAATCGATGATTCACTGGATGTGTTTCCGGTGCACGGCGTAGGCGGCGTGACGGGTTCGTTGCTGACCGGTGTTTTCGCGACGAGCAGCCTGGGCGGATTAGGGCTGGCTGAAGGTGTATCGATCATGGATCAGGTCGGTGTCCAGGCTTTGGCCATTATGGTGACGTTGCTCTGGAGCGCCGGTTTCAGTTATCTGATCCTGAAAGTACTGGATAAGCTGATCGGCCTGCGCGTGACGGCTGATGAAGAGGTGCAGGGACTGGATATCGTGCTGCACGAAGAGACGGGCTATCAGGATTTATGACTTAAATCTCAGTGATGGGTCACAAAAAAGGCGGCGGTAGGGTCGCCTTTTTTGTTTAAAATGGTCGCAAGTAAAGCTGAACCTGATCAGGGCTTATGAAAAATACGCGGAAAATTGTAACCATTCTCTTAAGAGTTTTATTGACCATCGCCATTGTCCTGGCTGTTTATGCCGTGATCGGTTTTTTTATCGTACCGGCAGTATTGGAGGCCAAACTACCTGACATCATCGAGCAGCAAACCGGCAGGAAAGCGTCCGTGGAACAGGTTCAGTTTAACCCTTTTTCCCTGGTCGCCAGTATACGGGGATTTGAGGTACAGGAAAAAAACGACCAGCCTTTTGTCGCATTCGATCGTTTTTATCTTAATGTCAATGCGCTTGAATCCATCAAGCAAACCGCACTGGTTTTCGATGATGTGTACCTGGAAAAGCCTTTCGTCCATATCGCCAGGCACAAAACCGGGGAGTTCAATTTTGCTGATCTGATCAAGGAGGAGGCTGAGCCCGAACAGGAAGAGGGGGGGATTTTTCCGGTCGTCGTCGGTAATCTGTCCCTGGTGGAAGGAAAACTGGCGTACGAAGATGCATCGGCGGAACGGCCGATAAACGAGCAGATCTTCCCGATCAATCTGCAAATCAATCATTTTTCAACATTGCCCGATGAACGGTTCGACTTATCTTTGGCGTTAGTGCCGTCGCCGGGTGGTCAGTTTGACTGGCAGGGCAAGGCCGGCGTAAACCCGTTGGCTTCAGAGGGTGCTATCACGTTCGATAAGATCGAATTGCAAAAAATTCTGGCGTTGGGCATGAAGGACAATGCGCCGATTGATTTTAAGGGCGAGGAACTGCTGACGCTAACGTACAAGGTTAACGCCATAAAGGAAAACAACCAGTTCAACATCGATCTGTCGCTCCTGTTGAATACAGGAGAGCGTTTGGATTGGCGCGCCATACTGGCTACGGATCCCCTGGCTTCGGAAGGACATATCAAGCTGGAGAAGGTGACGCTTCAACGAATCCAGCAACTGGCGCCGCAGGATGTTGTCCCGGTTGCCTTAAAAGGCGAGGAGTTCTTCGAAGCCGATTACAAGGCCAGTTATGCGGACGATACCCTCAAGCTCATGGTCAGCCAGGGCCGGTTTAATATTCAGGGCTTTCAGCTTTCGGAACGAGGGCAGGATCTGGTTCTGGTTAAACTGCCGAGTTTTTCGGTGCGCGGAATCGACCTGGATCTAAACCAGCAGAAGGTCGGAATTGATTCCGTTTTGGCCGACGGCGCCGATATCCAGGCCTGGTTGAACACCGACGGCGTCATTAATTATCAGGCCCTGTTTGCCGGCGATAAAAACGATGACGATCAAGCCCCTCAACCTGCGCCGCAACCGGCAGCCGCTGAAAAGTCGCCATGGCAACTTAAGGTCAACGATATCACCTTCAAGAATGCCGCGCTGGCTTTTGAGGACCGAACGCTGGAAAAACCGGTGGCGGTGAAATTTTCCGGTGTCGATTTCAATCTGAAAAAATTCAGCACGGAGGCCGGAGCCAGCATGCCCTTCCAGTTCGATACCGGCGTCAATGAACACGGTTCGGTGGCCCTGAAAGGCGACATGGTCATCGAGCCTTTTTCCGCCCGGGCGGCCGTTGATGTCAAGGATATCGGCCTGGAAGCATTCCAGTCTTATCTGGCTCAGTTTGCACGGGTCGATATCGAGGATGGCAAATTCAGGCTGGCCGGCCAGCTGTCCGTCGCGTTGCAGGAACAGCAGCCGCCGGATATCAAGTTTAACGGCAGCACCGGCATCGCCGATCTGGTAACGCGCGATCAGTTGGTCAATAAGGACCTGATCAAATGGCAAAACCTGACGTTAAATGAGATAAAGGCGGATGTGGCGGCGGAACGCTATACTGCCGGCGAACTGGCTATTGACAAGCCTTACGCTCGGGTGATTATCAAGGAAGACAAGTCGGTCAATTTTAATGATCTGATTGTTGGCGACAAAAAATCCGAGACCAAGTCGTCTGAAAAGGTACCGGTCAAGGCGGCGCCGGCTGACAGCGAAAAACCTTACTTTAAAATCGACCGGGTTCGGATAACGGATGGCACATCGGATTTCGCCGATTTGTCGCTGATTTTGCCTTTCGCGGCGCATATCACCAATCTCGACGGCGGCGCCAGCGGATTTTCATCGGAAAAAAGATCGCGGGTTGATGTCGCTTTAAAAGGCAAGGCTTATGATCTGGCACCGGTTGATATCAAAGGTGAAGTCAGCCCGTATCTGGGCAATTTCAATCTGGAACTGAATTTTCGCGGCATGCCGATGCCGTTGATTTCGCCTTATATGGTGGAATTTGCCGGTTATAAGGTGGAAAAAGGCAAGATGACGCTGGGACTGAAATACAGTGTCGATGACGGCGAACTCACTGCGTCGAATAGCATCCTGATCGATCAGTTCACATTGGGCGAGAAAGTGGAAAATCCAGATGCCGTCTCCTTGCCGCTTGATCTGGCCATAGCGCTGCTGAAAGATTCGGAGGGTAAAATAAAAATGGATGTGCCGATTACCGGCAGCCTCGAGGATCCGCAATTCAGCGTCGGCGCGCTGGTTACCGATGCTCTGGTGAATGCCATTACAAAAATCGTCAAGTCGCCGTTTAAGGCGATAGCGTCCTTGTTTGGTACCGAGGATGACCTGAGCACGATCAGCTTTGCCGCCGGCAAGGCGGAACTGGATGAACAGCAGCAAAGTAAACTGGAGACTGTGGCCAAGGCGCTTCATGAACGGCCGGCGCTCAATGTCGATATCAAAGGCGCGGCATTCATGGAGCAGGATTGGCCCGCGCTGACAGACGCGGCTTTATACGACCAGCTTAAAAAAATGCGCGCGGCCGAGATCAACAGCCAGGGCGGCAAAAAAATACGCGAGGAATATGTCGAGCTTTCCGATGAGGAATACAAGCGCCTTCTGGCGGACAGGTTTATCGAAAAGTTTCCGCTGATGGCGGAGAGAACGTTTTTTGGCAAACCGCGCTTAAAGGATCCGAAAGCCGGCGATTTTTATGAAGTCGCCAAACAGAAACTGACCAGCATTATCGAACCGGAACAAAAGCGGCTTAAAGACCTGGCGGCGGATCGGGCTCAGGCCATCGCGAAGTATCTCGTTCAGCAAGGCGGCATCGACAATGACCGGGTGTTTATTCTCGATACCGCGGTTGATCCTGAACGGGAAAACGGCGAGATTGTCAGCTCGCTGTCTTTAAAGACCCGTTGATGTCAGGGATTGGCAGGGGGCTCCGCCGTGCTATGGATGTGCGATTTCGGCATCGGTCAGATAACAGCCCGGGTCCTCGGCCCAGGCATTGCCCGATGTCTGCTGCGCCCTGACCCGGGTGTTGCCGTTGCAGATGCGCTGGAAATGACAGGTTGCGCAGCGGCCTTCCAGGGGTCTCGGATTCTGCTTGAGCCCGGCCATCAACGGGTCGGAGACATCCATCCAGATTTCCGAAAAAGGCCGCTGTCTGACATCGCCCAGATCGTAATGCCACCAGAACGTGTCCGGGTGCACGTGGCCGAGATTGTCAATATTGGCGACGTTGACGCCGGAGGCATTGCCGCCCCATTGCTCCAGTTTGGCCTTGATGTGGTCGATCTTGTCGGGGAATTTTCCGGCGACCCAATGCAGGAAATAAACGGCGTCGGCATCGTTGTTGCCGGTGACGAACTCGCGCTCCTTGCCGGCTTTGAGCCACGCATAGGCGGTCTCGAACAGCAGATCCATGGCGGTGCGGGTCATCTGGAAATGCGCGTCGTCCTTGCGGTTCCGGTTGCCGCGGCCGCCGTAGTTCAGATGCGACAGGTAGAACTTGTCGATGTCATGGTCGTCCATTAATTGCAGCAGGGCCGGGAAATCCTGGTAATTATCCTGCGTCAGGGTGAAACGGATGCCGACCTTGATGCCTTTGTCCAGGCACAGATGCACGCCGCGCAGCGCTTGGTCAAACGAACCCGGCAGGCGCCGGAACCGGTCATGCGTGTCCTTGATGCCGTCCAGGCTGACGCCGATATACTGATAATCGATCGCGGCGATTTCATCGATATTGTCGGCCGTAATCTTCGTGCCGTTGCTCGACAGGGCGACGTAAAAGCCCATGTCTTTGGCCCGGCGCGAAATGTCGAAGATGTCGGGGCGCAGCAGCGGTTCGCCGCCCGACAGAATCAGCACCGGCACCTTGAACGCCTTCAGGTCGTCCATGACCGTATAGATTTCCTGCGTGCTCAGCTCGCCGGGAAAATCGATATCGGCCGAGGTCGTGTAGCAATGCTTGCAGGCCAGATTGCAGCGGCGGATCAGGTTCCAGATCACGACCGGCGCGGCCGGCTTGCGTGCCGGTTTTATCGGCGTCGGGTCTATCAGTTCCCGCATGTAGTGGCTGAGTCTGAACATATTATGAGTTTACGGAATCGGATGGGGTGCTTTTAGAGCGGCTGCGAAAACCGGTCTTTTTCAGAATTTTCGTGCTGTACAAGACATCGCAGCCGCGATTACAGTCGCCGAGCAAGTCGGCGATCTGGCGGATCTGCCGGTCTACATCGGCCTGCGTCTTGCCATGCACCATCGCGAACAGATTATAAGGCCAGTCGGGCAGATGCCGCGGGCGATGATAGCAATGGCTGACGAATGCCAGTTGTCCGACTTGCCGCCCCAGGTCGTCGATTTTGTCGTCGGGTATGTCCCAGACCGTCATGCCGTTATAGTGGTAACCCAGCTTGTAGTGATTGGGCACGGCGCCGATGCGGCGGATGACGCCGCTGGCCTGCATGGCCGCCAGGCGCGCCATGACCTCGTCGGCGGTCAGGTTCAGTTGTTCGGCGATCGTCTGGTAAGGCTGCGGCGTCAGCGGCAGGCCGGCCTGTGTGGCTTCGATGATCTTGCGGTCTATGGCGTCGAGCATGGTCAGGCCTCCAGCTTCAGGTTGACGAAATACTCTTTGATTTTCGGCATGTTGTAGACGGTCAGCCCGGTTTTTTCCTCTATCGCGTCGATAGTTTGGCTGACCTGCTCGGGCGTTTCCGTGGCGATCACGAACCACATGTTCAGGGTATGCCGGCGCGCGTAGTTGTGGGCCACCTCGGGAAACGCATTGATAATGTCGGCGATTTCATCGAACCGCTCTTCAGACGCTTTCACGGCGGCCAGCGTCAGGGCGCCGCCCATTTGTTCAGCGTTATAAAGCGGCCCGAAGCGCGTCAGTATGCCGTTGGCGCGCAGGTTCTTGAGCCGGATCAGCAGCTCGGCTTCGGTGATATTCAGCGTCAAGGCGACCTGCCGGTAGGGCGCATCGCAAATCGGAAAGCCGCCTTGCAGTGCATTGATGATTCTTCTGTCCAGATTATCCATGGGCTACTTCCGCGCTAGCCGTGGCTGCGATGTTCTTGTAGACGGCGCCGCGCTGCTTGAAGCAGCGGCGGCTGAACAAAACTTCGTGGTCAAAGCTTGTCAGGCCGCAGGCGGCAGTCAGCTGTTCCAGCTGCTGCAACACCGTGGCTCGGTCCTTGCCGTGGATCATGCAATATAAGTTATAGGGCCAGCCCGGCCGTCTCGGGCGCCGGTAGCAGAGCGTCACGAACGGAAACCGGCTCATGTGGCCGCCCAGTTGCTTGACACGATCGTCGGGCACGTTCCAGACGACCATGGCGTTGGCGCGGTAACCCAGTTTCCGGTGCTTGACGATGACGCCCATGCGCTTGATCAAGCCTTGCTGTTTCAGCCGGGTCAGGCGTTCAATCACTTCCGATTCGGGCATATCGCAGCGTCGCCCGATTTCGGCATAGGGCCGTGAACAGACGGGCAGCCCCGTTTGTATGTGTTCCAGCAGTTCAAGGTCGCGGCTGTCAATCATTATTCAGGTCCAGCTTAAAGCCTAAATCGATAAAAAAATCATCCAGCAAGGGTAATTGCATGGTTTTGCAGGCCGTTTCCTGTTCGATGGCTTCAATCACGGCGCGCAGGTGGGCGGCATCGGCGGCGATCACGACAAACCAGAGGTTGAATGGGTGTTCGCGCTCGTAATTGTGGTTGACTTCCCGGTAGGCGCTGATTTTGTCGGCGACTTCCTGCAGCCGCTCTTCGGGAACGGCCATCGCAACCAGCGTGCTGACGCCGATATGATTGGGCGGAATGACCGGGCCAATGCGGCTGATAAAGCGCTTGTCGTTCAGGTCGTTCAAGGCCGAGATCACCTCATCCTCGGCAACGCCCAGTTCATCGGCGATGGCCTGGAAAGGGCGTTCAGTGAGCGGGAAATCATGCTGAAAATCGTTCAGCAGCCGTTTGTGCAATGGCGTCAGCATGGGGTCACAGGCCTATCTGGTGCGCCCGTGCGCTGAAGAATATGCCGCTGGGCGTTTTTGCCGGCAGGCGCGTGATTTCCGCCAGGGTTTCGGTATCGTAAACAACGATCTGGTTGTCATCCCGAACGGCAAGCCAGACCTGCTCGCCGCGCGGTGTGAATTCCATGTGCAGAACGGCTTTGCCCGGCGCCAGGGTCTTGCTGACGCTCAGGTCCTTGGCGTCAATGACCTGCACCTGGCCGTTATCGGGGAAAGCGAAATTAACCCAGATTTGCCGCGCATCGGGCCGGGCCATGACAAAAACCGGTTGTCCGGCCGTCGGGATAGCTTTCACTAATTGCCATTGGCGTTTGTCGATCACCAGTACTTCGTGCTTGCCGACGGCCGGCACGAACAGGTAATCGCCGGCTATGGCCCAGCCTTCAAGATGCGGCATTTTATAGACCGGCAGTTTTTCATCGGTTTTGCCGTATTCCGGCAGCACGCGCTTGACGCCGTCTTGCCTGTTCCATAAATCCAGCAAGGCCAGGCCGGGCTCGCCGAACAGGCCGGCAATATAATAACGGCCATCGGGCGATATCAAGGCGTCATAAGGCTGCTTGCCGATATTCCTGAACTTTTCAATGGCGGGCTGTTGCGGATTGTTAAGATCCAGCACCCAGATTTCACCGGCATCGAACAGGCTGAAGACAAAGCGTTGTCCGGGCGCATCGGCCAAACCTACAACCTTGGACAGTTTGCCGTTGTCATATTCGGCCGGGATATCGGCGACCAGTTCCAGCGTGTCGGAAGAAAACACCTTAACGCCGCCGGGCGTGTAATTGGAGACGGCAATGAAGCGGCCATCCTGGGAAATGGCGCCGCCGATGCTGTTGCCGGCCTGAACGACGCGCCGGGCTATGGCGTCACTGAGCAAATCGACTTTGGTCAGACCTCCGTCGCGGCCGAAAACATAGGCATAGCGCTGATCGCGCGAGAACACGACCGAAGCATGCGACAGATCCCCGAGGCCTTCGATTTCAGCCAGTTGCTTGCGCTCGGTGGTATTGATGATCATCGCTTTGCCGTCTTCGCGTTCAATGACGACGCCTAAATCACCGGTCGCGCGCGGTTCCGCCGCGGCGTTGAGGGATAAGACGAAGCCTAGAATGGGGATTAGCTTTTTCATAATGGATAAGTCGTGCGCTCGGCACTTAAAATTTGGAACAGGATAGGATGCGCGGGTGCATCGCGCCTTGGCATGAATTAATGCTCGGGGTTGCGTAAAATGTTAACCAGCCAGAGCGCTTCATCGCGATTGATAAATTGTTGCCAGGGAGGCATGGCGGTTCCTGTGCGGCCATTAAGGATAGTATCGGCCAGAAAATCATCCGATTTTCCGGCCAATGCTTCAGGCAGCAGGGCAGGGCCCAGGCCGCCTTTTAACGTTAGCCCATGACACGCTCCGCAATCATGCTTGAGCATGTTGCGCAGCACGGCCTGCCTGTCTGCCGAAGGTTCACCGGCAAGGGCGGTACTGGAAACCAGGATTAACAGCAGCAGTTTTTTCATGGGTTTTAAGGTTTTAATCGCGAATAGTAGGCGATGACATTGTTGATGTCTTTATCGCTTAAAGAACCGGCAATATTGTTCATGATGTCCGATTCGCGTGTTTTATCGCGGTATTGCTTTAGCGCCGATTTCAGGTACTCGGCGTCGCGCCCGGCCAGCGGCGGAAAAGGCGCGCCGGCGGACGGGTTGACGATGCCGTGGCACTGCGCGCAGACTGCGGCCGCAATCGCATGGCCGGCGTAAATACTTGCGGCATTAGCGCTTTGGATGCCGCACAGGCCTGCGATCAAGACGCTGGAAAGAGCAAATAGTCTCATTATTTTGCTCCTTCCATCTCGTCCGGTGAAAGGCCGCGGGTCATGTATTTAACACGGCCGTGCGAGAAAATACCGGCCGGGCTTTCCATCGAGATGGAAGCGACTTTTTTCAGCGAGTTGGAATCATATACGACGACTTCGTCGCCGCTGTAACCGGCGCTGACATACAGGAATTTGCCGTCCGCGCTGTATTCAGGGAAATAGGCATGGCCGCCGACATCCAGTGTTTTCGCGACTTCCAGCGTTTTCTTGTCGATCAGCTGAATGGTGCGCGCACGCCGGTCCTTGCTGATAATGTCCACAGCCACATAAGGCGCGTTGGCATGGGCGGCCGGTGATTCGGTGCCGCCGGAAACGGGGACTTGCTTGACCACTTCCATGGTATCGAGGTCCCAGACGCTGACGACTGTTTTTTCGCAGTCGCCGAAGTTGGTGCCGAAGCCCAGGGTACGGCCATCAACCTTGACGGCGGAACCGCCGCCTACGTGCGGTACGCAGCCCGCTTCCAGTTTTTTGATGATCTTGCGGTCTTTCAAGTCGATCGCGGCGACGATGCTGTCATCGTATGAGGCGATCATCAGCTTGCGGCCGTTATGCGTCAGGAACGCGTCATGCAGATGGCGGCCGACATCGGTGATTTTGGTGACAGGGAAGTCCTGGTCTTTTTTCAGATCGACCACCCAGACCTGGCCGGCGTTTTCCAGGGCAATGGCGAAAATATCGTCATAGGGCGTGCCGATGACCATGCCGGAATCGGAGGTGACCATGTTGCCGTCCGGATCAATGCCTTCCAGTTCAAAGGTTTTCAACGGCTCCAGCGTGTCGGCGTCCAGAATGACGGCATTGTGCGGGACGAACGAGCCGGCCATGATGTATCTGCCGTCGCGCGATACGCCCATGCCCGGACCATTGTAGCCGGTCTTGATGCTGCGCACGGCTTTCATGGAATACAGGTCGACTTTGTAAATTTCCGCCGTGTCGGTTTTTACATAAGCCCAGCGCGGGTTGGCTGGGTTATAGTCGATGATATGCGCCGCCGTGCCGGTTGGAACTTCGCCGATTTGTTTATGGGTCGTGCTATCGATGAAAACCGCTTTGGAACCATCGCCGCGGCCGTATTTGCCGCGAGCCGCGACACCGATCACGTCATCCATGCTGCCGATCTGGTAGGTTGGTTTATCGGGTAATGTGCTTTCATCTTTGACGTAGACTTTTAATGACGCTTTCATGTCGTCAATGGTCCAGGCGGGGTTATCCTGTTTGGGAGTTTTTTGCAGGTGACTGACCAGGCCGCGAATCTGGTCGTCCGTTAAACGGCCGTAAAACGGAGGCATTAGGGTGTCGAAGCTTCCGGTCATGATCAGACTGCGCAAAGCCGTGGGGCTGCGGCCTTTCAAGGTATCCGCGTTCAATGCCGGAGCCAGATAGCCGCCATGATCGGAACCGTGACAACTGGCACAATTGTTTTCATACAATTGATGCATATTCTGGGCGTTATCGGATTTCGCCTGTGCGGCTAAAGGTAAAACGAGGGCGGTTAAGCCGGCAATGACTGATTGAGACAGAAGCTTTTTTGTATTTTTCATTCTCTATGAACTCCAGGTAGTATTGAATCAATATTATCCAATTAACACCGAAAGCTCAAGTTTGATTACGATCATTGTTATTTTTGGCAGTATGTGCCCAAAGCCATAACCGATAAAACAGCAGGATGGCCAGAATGGTCGAAGCGCCGAGAATGAAGTCCTGATAACGGATAGCAAGGTCTTTTATTTGCGCTATCATCGGCTGGTTTATCTCGCGGTAGAGCAAGAAACAGCCCAATCCGAAAACGAACAGGCCGAAACCGCGTTTTAAATGGCGGCCGGGTATCTTGCCGGACAGGCTGCTGCCGATAAAACTGCCAGTAATGGCAAAAGCCGCTACCAGGGTCGTTAAAAACAAGTCGACCGTCATATGGCTGGCGTGTCCCGCCAGGGCCGCAGCGGATTGAATCACCATGATAAACAGCGATGTGCCTATGGCGGCATGTATGGGGAGACCAGCCAGATTGTTCAGTGCCGGAACCATCAGGAAACCGCCGCCGACGCCGAGCAGTCCAGTCATCAATCCGACCAGAAAACCGTCGAAGGCTAGCGCTATCAGTGGTAGATGCCGGGGGCAGGGCTTTGTAGAGGCCGGGGCCGGGGGCAGATTTCGGATTTTGTTAGCGCGCAGCATCGGCACCGAGGCTGCCAGCATGATGACGGCAAACAGCACCAGCAGCAGCGAGTCAGGGACATAGGTGGTCAGCCGGCCTCCCAGAAAGGCGCCAATCATGCCGCTCAGGCCGAAAGCCAGGCCCGTGGCCCAGCAAACCCGGCCATTGCGCGCATGATTGATGACGGCGATAAAGCTGGTCAGGCAGACGACAATTAACGAGGTGACAATTGCGTTTTTGGCCGATAAATCAGCCAGGTAAACCAGAACCGGCACGGTCAGGATTGAGCCTCCCCCTCCTAAAAGGCCCAGTAAAACGCCGATCAGCAGGGAGAGCGCGATTAATAGCAGCATGATTAACCTTGTCTGACGGACTCTTGTTTATCCGGTTGGCCGCAGGCCTGGTTGGCAGGCAAGGCCTCGTCAATGTATCGAGGATAAGGCAGGTTCAGATTCGCCATGATTTCAATAAATTCCTCCCGCGTTTTACCGCCGCCCAGACGGGCGTTGGTTGCTATTTCCTGTTTGATCGTGGATACGGTTTTGCCGTTGTAATCATGTCCCGGGTAAACCAGTGTGTCAGGCGGCAGCGTGAACAGCTTTTGCGTGATGCTGTCATAGAGCATGCCGGCATCGCCCTGCTGGAAATCCGTGCGTCCGCAGCCATCGATAAACAGGGCATCGCCGGAAAAAACACGGTCCCCGGCGACATAACTGACACAACCTGAGGTATGGCCGGGAGTATGGCGGACGAGTATTTCAATTTCGCCAAGCTGAAGCTGCACGCCGTCGGTGACCAGCAGATCGGCGCACATGGCGCCGGCATCGCGGTGAACGACGCCTTTACTGCCCAGTTTGTCCCTCAATAAGCCGGCGCCGGTGATATGGTCGGCGTGGACATGGGTTTCCATGGTGTAGATCAATGTTAATTCAAGTTCGTTTAGAAGCGCTATATAGTGCTCCACGTCGCCGGCGACCGGATCGATCAGGACGGCTTTTTGACTGAATTCGCAGCCGAGCAGGTAACTGTAGGTAGCGGTGTCGGGTTCGAAAAGTTGTCTGAAGATCATGGAGTTAACCTCTTCAATTAAGTAAATAATAAAAATCTAATATTAATTATAAGACAGTCCAGGGGATGATCAATAGCTTTATCAATCATTCGGCCCGATAGGCTGGCCGTTATTTCCAATTGACGGGATCTGAAAACCGGTTCCTATCGGTGTGAACCATATTATTGCAATGAATCGTTGCCGGATGGTTTAGAAACTGACTCCAGCCTGCAGCCAGAAATTATGCGTATCGGTTAAGCCGGGCAGCGCGCCGTTGTCATCGTAATAGGCGTATTTGGCCAGCAGGCTGTAGTGCTTGCCAAAGGTTTTGGCGGCGATGAAATCCCATTCCTCACCATAATCGATGTTGCCGGTATCGTCGGCGAAATCATGATAAATGCCTTCGATATTGATGCCCATGACCGTGGCGCCGATTGAGCCGTTGATACCGCGCAGGCCGTGAACCGGTATAACCGTAAATTGATCCGACCAGCCGTTAAACAGGTGATCCGATGACAAAGGTGTTTGAAACGCGGGGCCTGAGCCTTTGCCGTCCAGTTGCTCTATGGTGCCTTTGATCGTGAAGCCGTAAGCCTGAAGGCCCGCGACTAACAGGTAATAATCGGCTTCGTAGTCGTCGGGATTATTCGCATAATCCTGTTGATAGGCATACTCACTGGTAAAAATGGTGGCGACATCGTCATTGATTGTGGCCCCCCCGTTAAAACGAACGCCATAAGTCTGACTGGATTTTATGTTGTCGGCCGGCAAATCATTATAGCCCAGCAGATAGGTGTAGGCCGATAACAGGCCGATGCGTTCGATATCGTAGCCGATATTGACGAACTGGCTGTCCATCGAGATTTTTTCCGCAGTCACTTCCCTGACACTGGTTATATAGCCGGCCTGTATTGTCGTGTTAGGCAACGAATTATTGCTAACCGTAAGCGCGTCAAACGTTCGCTGCATTTGCCGCCAGTCCAGGTCGCCGATAAAACGCTGGTTATCCAACGCGATACGTTGGCGCCCCAGCTTGATTTCGGTACCGGGCAGGCCGGTATAGCTGATCCAGAATTGATTCAGTTCATGCTGTTGCGGATCGGCGATCGTCTCATACGTATCGTGGCCGTTTCTGAGGCTGTTGTAGGTGTTGGCACCGACATCCTGGTTGCCCTCGTATTCGGCGTAAATTTGCAGACTGTGGAATTCGGGCGTCAAATACCCCAGGCGCAGACGAACAGTAGAGGCATTGCCGACGGCTTTGTCAGGGTTTTTGCTGTCATCGTTTTCGTAACGATAACGCAGGTTGAATTTTACCTGTCCATACCTGGCATCGGCCTGGCCGAATTTCAATGCGTTTTCGATGGCATCGTCCACTGCGGCAAAGGCCGCCGTGTGAGCTATTGGAAAGAATAAAACAGCCGCCGATACAAACGTGATTTTTATGCTGGTATCGGCTAATGTTTTACGTAAAGACATTGTTACTCCCCACGATATGATAGCGAATGGTACAAGTTTAACGAGCCCGCCCCGCGGATGGCATCAAGAACCGATGCCTGACCATTCAGCGTGCGGCCATGGGCACCACATCGCGCCTCGTTGATCCGGTATAGAGTTGTCTGGGGCGGCCTATTTTCTGTTCCGGATCCGATATCATTTCATCCCAGTGAGCAATCCAGCCTACGCTGCGGCCCATGGCGAACATGGCCGTAAACATGTTGCTGGGGATCCCCAAGGCGCGCAGCACGATACCCGAATAAAAATCGACGTTCGGATACAGTTTTTTCTCGATGAAGTATTCGTCTTCCAGGGCAATGCGCTCCAATTCCAGCGCCAGCTTGAACAACCTGTCGTCATGCAGGCCCAGTTCATTAAGCACTTCATGACATGTCGCGCGCATGAGCTTGGCTCGCGGGTCATAGTTCTTGTAAACGCGATGGCCGAACCCCATCAGTCTGAATGGATCGTTTTTATCCTTGGCTTTTTTGATATAAGGGTCGATATGCGAAATATCGCCGATTTCTTCCAGCATGTTCAGCACCGCCTCATTGGCGCCGCCATGCGCCGCGCCCCATAAGCAGGCGATTCCCGCCGTAATACAGGCATAGGGATTGGCGCCGCTGGAACCGGCAAGGCGAACCGTCGATGTGGAGGCATTCTGTTCGTGATCGGCATGCAGAATCAGGATTCTATCCAGCGCTTTTACCAGAATCGGGTTGGGGTGAAAGTCATCGCAAGGCGTGGCCAGCATCATGCGCATGAAATTTTCCACGTAACTCAGTTTATTTTGCGGGTGCATAAACGGCAGGCCGATGCTGTATTTATGACTCATGGCCACGATGGTCGGTATTTTTGCGATCAGGCGAATGGCGCACAGGTCGCGGTCCTTTTTATTGGTAATATCTAGGGCGTCATGATAGAAAGCGGATAGGGCGCCGACTACGCCGACTATGATGGCCATTGGATGGGCATCCCGGCGAAAGCCTTTAAAGAAGTTGGTCAACTGATCGTGCACCATCGTATGCATGGTTACGGAATGTTCAAACTGATCCATCTGGCTGCTGGTCGGCAGCTCGCCGTTCAGCAGCAAATAGCAGACTTCCAGAAAAGTGCATTGTTCAGCCAGTTGCTCGATGGGGTAACCGCGGTACAGCAATATGCCGGCTTCACCATCAATAAACGTTATCTTCGAGGAACAGCTGGCAGTGGAGGTATAACCCGGATCATAGGTAAACATGCCGGTCTTTTTATACAGATCCTGGACATCGACTACATCAGGGCCAGTAGTTCCTGATAAAACAGGCAACTCACATACGGACTGATTCTCCTCATTAACTAGGGTAACACGGCGTTGGTTAGTCATGGTACTGATCTCCGTTCTAATAATTTATTTTAACGACAGTATCACAAAGCTAAATGATATTTAAACAGAAAATACATGCTCAACTGTTTGTTCGGCTTGACCCTGGGAATCATAATGCGGATTTGTGAACGGGTGGCATCTCGAATGCGATGTCGTTTGCCGGCGAGAACCTGAAATAATTAGAAAGACGGCTTCTTAAATATGGCGCCATTAAATTTTAATAGAGGCGAAATTTCTCCCTCCCAGTTCAATGCTGGAATATGGAAAGCGCTTTTATGGGGCTTTTCAATGCAGCGCTAAATTTCAAATATGTAGTTGAGCTTTCTTTGTATGGCGAGATTGCTGTAATTCCAGACAAACCATAGCGTAAAACTGATAACTAAAATGCTTGAGACGATAAATGTGCTCACGATAAAACTGATAAGCACGATAACAGTCAGTAAGCCATACAAAGCGTTTTTACAAAGGTCATGCATTGGAAAGCCCTCTGAATCCAGTCAATGGCAATTAATAGGTAAGGCATATTACTAAAGAAACATCGAGGTAATTCTCTGTGTTCGATAAAGATGCCAAGACATCTAAAGACAATCTGGTGCTTTATATTTAAAGAGTAATTAACTGTGGCTTTAGTTTCATGCTCTTCAAATAAATATCTGATGTTACGCGGTTGCTGGTTTGAATGTACTCGTGCCCTATGGGGATTCGACCCGATACGCCAGCCGAGGGTTATGACGTCCGCATATTACTGTGTAGTGTGAAGGGCTTAAGAACCGCAATAATCGCGGCAGACGGGATTAAAAGGTTCGTGCGCAACATCAGTAAATATGAAACGGCGTGGAATACCTGTGCATTAGGAAAATTACGCTTAAGGCAAGCTGTAGCTGAGAAAGGTTAAAAAAGTACCGAGACTGATTTACGACTGGGTTATTAGCGGCGGCGATTGTAATAGTTGAAGATTAGCCGGAGTAAATGATTGCGTTGAGCGCTCGACGGGCGTAATATCGAAAACATGTAGTATTGATTCGATATTTATTGACAGTGAGCTCTGGCTTTCCTATAGTATCGATTCACTACTAAATTGAAAAGGAAATTTGTAAGCACGGCAATTTTTATTATGCCCTATCCGTTTTTTTAGGGTAGGGCTGAAGGTGATTGATGTCAGTGATCGTGCCAATATCAGGTTGAAATTATCCACCTTGGGAAATTGCTGAATACATGAACGAAGCAGGTGCTTCAGTAGTGAAATGAGGTACAGCGCCGGTTTTAAATGGCCGGGCTTTTTTAACAACTTTGGCATGTCCATAGATGACTTAAAAATACAGAGGTACAGAAAAATGAATGATGAAACACAAGCACAAACAAAAGATAGATTCTGGTTGTATGTCGGCTGCATAACGTTTGCTTTAGTGACGACCTTAGTGTTGGTCAAGAAGAGCGAGGACGAAAAATTCGCTCCGATCAAACAGCAGCTGCAAGATGAAGCCGCGCTTATGAATATTCGTGTTTTAAATTAAATCCTGAGCATACAGGATACTTCGTGGGATCTTGGCTGCCGATTTTTGCAGGCGCCGGTTGTAATCATGGTCCAGGGCGACACTATTATATAGAAGATATAGCGCATCAATGATCGCTAAATAATGAGGAGAGAATTATGAAACTTAATTTGGTAGGCCTGTTGGCGGCGTTATCGCTTTTTTCAGGTGGCGCGACGGCAACAGAATATATTTATCGGGATATCATGGCCAATACGTTGCCTTCAGCGAAGTGCGAAGCCAAATCCGCGGCAATCGAAACGGCTTCAAAGCAATATAATCTGAACAGATACAGTAAGAAGTTTTGTCAGACACAAGGTTACGGCTGGCATGTGTCAGAAGTGAAAAGTACCGGCACGCCCGTCTGTGAAGAATGCACGGATGCCGATAGCAAAGGCAAGGCTCAATGTCATCTGGAAGATATGGTGGTCACCTGCAAACGCATTAAGCCCGGTTCAGTAGGTATGCTGCCCGGCAAAGGTTAGCAGGAAATTTGAGCAGCAAGAGATCCGTATGGGTCTCTTGCTCATTCGGTGCTGTCAGCCGGTTAATGGCGCAAATTTGGTTTTCAACCACCCGGCAAACAATCTCCCCGCTATAGAAACGAAAGTCTGGAAATAAATGTCGCGGGGCTGTCCTTAGTGAAACGCAGTTAGAAACGCACGCGAATACTCACAATCCTCTCCCTCTGCGTCATCCTTTTTTTTATATTCCGTATCCACTCCGTAGCAAACGTTTCAGAGTGCTATTGCTCTTTCGGCGCCGTTTTCCCCAAACGGCGGAATCGCGCAAATTCGCTGTTAATGACAGCCGGCAAAATCGGAAACAGCACGGCGAGCGTTAACGAACCATACCCGGTCAAAATTTCCCCCAGATCCCTGCCGGTAAATAAAAAGAAATAAGCAACGGCTAATTGCAGGCCTATGCAAACAAACAGTCCCACCCGGATGCGAATGCTTTTTGCGAGTACTTCCGTAGGGGTAGGGCCTACCCGTGCCATATAAAGAATGGTGCTCCAGTTCGCCATCAGGTAAATAATGACCGGCAAGAAAGCGCCGCGTGCGACGACAGGGTTATCTTGAAACAACCACACGACAAAGAAAAGCATCAAAACCACTATCCATCCCTCTAGTTGTTTCCGTTGCAGTCGTGTCATTTCGTTTGTTAAATTCCGCAATTGATTATTCATTGAGTATTATTTCAGTAACTATAAGCATTAGGTTAACGATGTCAAGGGCTGATATTCCCGACTTGCCTGGCAAATTAGAGGCAGGAACTGATGGTGTTGCGGGCATGGCGCTGTCAGGAAAACCTTCAACGATTGCCGTGCTGTTTTTATATATTAGAGAATGAAGGCGTTGAATAGCGCTTCGGACTGTTGCCGATAAATTATGCGAAAACTTAGAAAACATCGTCGACATTTATGCGATAATTCCGCGCTTAACTATTATTTGGACCTGTTGTGTCCGGATTATTCTGATACTGATAGGAGTAACACATGACAGCACTGGTTGGCATCATTATGGGCTCGACCTCTGACTGGGAAACCATGCGCTTTGCTGCGGAAACGCTTGATCGACTTGGGGTGCCGTATGAAGTTGACGTCGTTTCGGCACACCGGACACCGGATAAACTGTTCCATTATGCCGAAACGGCGGAAGCCAGGGGACTGGAAGCGATCATCGCGGGCGCCGGTGGCGCCGCTCATCTGCCCGGTATGACGGCGGCGAAAACCATCGTGCCTGTTTTGGGTGTGCCGGTACAGTCCAAAGCCTTAAACGGCATGGACTCCTTATTATCGATTGTGCAAATGCCTGCCGGTATTCCGGTCGGCACTTTGGCAATCGGCAAAGCGGGAGCCACAAATGCCGCTTTGCTGGCGGCAGCCATTATCAGCAATAAACACAGCCAATACCGTGCGACCTTGAACGATTTTCGGCATGAACAGACTGAAATGGTGCTGGAACATTCAGATCCGCGGGAGAACATGGCATGAAAATCGGCATTCTCGGAGCTGGACAGCTTGCGCGCATGATTGCGTTGGCAGGTTATCCTTTGGGGCTCGATTTTATATTTCTGGATCCGTCGGCCGATGCCTGTGCCAACAAATTGGGCGAGCATCTGCATGGGGATTATAGCGACCCGGCCTTGCTCGCGCAGCTGGCGGAACGTGCCGATGTGGTCACTTATGAATTTGAGAATGTGCCGGCGCATGTTGCTGAGTTTCTGGCCGCGCGGACACAAGTGCATCCGGCGCCCAGGGCGCTGGCTGTTGCTCAGGACCGGCTCAGCGAGAAAAACTTTTTCCGTGAAATCGGAATTCCGACGCCGGCTTTCGCGGCGCTCGACAGCCTTGAGGATTTGAAACAGGCCATGCCGAGCATCGGATGGCCGGCTATCTTGAAAAGTCGTACCCAGGGATACGACGGCAAAGGCCAATCAGTGCTCAAATCCGTTGACGATCTGGAGCCTGCCTGGGAACTGTTGCAAGGCGTGCCGGCCATCGTCGAGGCTTTCGTGCCGTTCAAACGTGAAGTGTCAATTATTGCGGCACGCAGTGTTTCAGGCGCCATTGCTTTCTATCCTTTATCGGAGAACCTGCATCGCGGCGGTATTTTGCGTGTTTCTGAATGCCGGGACGGCGATGAGCTGCAAAAACAGGCTGAATCCCACGTTACAACGCTACTGGAAGCACTGGATTATGTCGGTGTGCTGGCCCTGGAGCTGTTCGATGTGGACGGTACGCTGATTGCCAATGAATTCGCGCCACGTGTGCATAACTCCGGCCATTGGACGATTGAAGGCGCGGAAACCAGCCAGTTTGAAAATCATCTGCGCGCGATTCTGGACCAGCCTTTAGGCGCGACCACGCCGGTCGGCAACGCTGCCATGGTGAATTTTATCGGCGGCCTGCCGGCTAATGAGGACGTGTTGAAGATTGCGAATGCGCATCTGCATCTCTATGACAAAGCGCCCCGGAAAGGCCGCAAAGTCGCGCACGCGACGGCGCGGGCGGAAAATCCGGAAAGGCTGTCGGATTTGGTTAAGGCCTTAACCGCGCTTGCCGACCAGGTGGACGACTCATAACGTTCGATCCTCCTGCGGGCCGCGGCAGAAATCGTGGCCCGACGGCATTGCGATGCGGTTCAGTCGCTAGGCGCTCAAAACGCGCTATGTTTTGGGCGCACAAGTTGAAAAGGGCGCAGGCTGATGCCTTCTCTTATTGATTTGTCGTATCGTAGGACAGCCATTCCCTGGCCTTGGCGGTAATTGCCGTTACAGCCGGGTGGGAGACTTTTCTCTGCATTGAGATGGCATAAAATTGAACGGTTAAGTCTTCTGCGTCGCCAATGGATCGCACTTCGTATTTCTTTTCGATTTCCGCCTTAATCGCGGTCGGCGCGGCAAAAATACCGATGCCGGCCTGGCCAAATTCCTCCATCAGCGCACTGTCATCAAATTCTCCGATAATGCGGGGATGAATATGCCATCTGTCAAACCATTGCTGGAGTTGACCTCTTATTCCACTGGCGTCGCCTGGCAATAACAGCGGGGCATTATCGAGGCAGTTCGGAAAAGACTGTGCGAAAGTGTCTACCAGCTTCGGCGCGGCGAAAAATGTCAGCGCCGATTCGCCCAGCGGCCGGCTAAAGCCACGAATATGGATGTCTGCAGGGATCTGGCTGTCCGATATGACCAGATCCAGTTTGTGCAGAACCAGATCGCCCAATAGCGAGTTGAGATCATTTTCCCTGCAATTGATGCGTACCGGGGCGGGTATGTGCAAGGCCGGTTCCAGCAAGCGATAAGCAATGGATTTAGGTACGACATCGGCAATGCCTACGTTGAATGTCAATATCGGCTCGATAGGACGATCGTAAACCACGCTTTCCAATTCACAGCCTAGCGAGAAGATTTCATCGGCATAAGCTAACACTCTATGGCCGGTATCGGTGAGTTCGAGGTGACGACCTACCCGATCAAATAACGCCACACCCAGAGATTCTTCCAGTAAGCTCAGTTGTCCGCTAATGGTTTGAGGCGTCAGGTTTAAACGTTCACTGGCCCGGACAATGCTTTTTTCCTTGGCGACCATCCAAAAGTAATGGAGATGCTTGTAGTTAATCATAGATATTGCTCAGTTCATGCTCTGATTGCGGTCAATTAGAACATGATCACTGATGAAATCATACATGGATGATTTTTTTATTCCGCTCACGCGATGCCGTGATGGATATTTGCTTCTTTAAAAAGCGAAAAAGTTCGATTAATCCGATCAATTAATAAAAAATATCCGACTTTTTATTTAATACAAGACACGGTAATTTAAAAGCTCATCTGGTAATACTCAATCAGGAGTGCAGTATGCAAATTGATATTCAAGCTCGAAATTTTTCTTTGACCGAAGCATTACAGCGTTATGTCATTAAGCGTATCAACAGTGCTTTAACCAGCAGTAATGATTCTGTTCAGCGTATCATCGTGCGCCTTTCCAATGCCAATGGACCCAAAGGCGGCGCCGATAAACGCTGCCATATTCAAGTAGTGATACCCCACCAATCAGATGTAATTATTGATGATGTTGAGGCCAATATGTATGCGGCTGTTGACAATGCGACCGATCGAGCCGGACGCACGGTCACGCGTCATGTAGCCAAGCATCGAAAATTCAAACGTGTATTCAATTCAGCCAATGCGGTTACGGCTGAAATTTAATACCCGCCTGTCCTGCTTTCAACCTCAATACTGACAACGCGCCCTCTCCATTCGGGAGAGGGCCATTGACAATGCCGCGGTTAAGTACAAAATTTAATCAAACTTTGGCATTCCAGCTCAATCCAACGAATTAATTATTGGTCAAATTTCAGTGGTTAATTGATAGTTTTCGCCCGAATCGCTTCGTTAATACCATTTTCTGACTGAGGGAGAAACAATGAGTTATTTAGCCAACGCCCGAATATGGCGGATGATTCTGCCATTGGTCTTATGTTTGATGAGTCTGGACAGTTGGGCCGGGCAACGCATCGCCATTCTGGATTTCGAGCTGAAAGATCTGACCCTGGCCCCCGGCATTCCTGCGGAAATCCAACGCACAGCCAGCATAAGAGCCATGCTGGAAAACGAACTGAAAAAAGCCGGCTATGAAGTCGTGACGGTCCGCTCTGAGGCCCAGCGGAATGCTGATGTTGGTGTCGGTTATCTTTTCGATCATGACGATGTGGCGGCCGAACTGGCCAAGCCAACCGGCGCCGATTATGTGCTGGTCGGGCGCCTGCACAAACCCAGCTTTCTGTTTGCTTATCTTATGGCTCACTTAATTGACGTGCATACTGGCCGGTTGATAGGCAATTACATTTCCGAAATTAAGGGCAATGATAAAAAACTTACCTTGAAAGGCGTGGAAAGTCTGGCTGTTAAAATCGACAAAACGCTAAAAAACAACTAAACAAGGCTTGAAACTGGCGGTTAATTTCCATTGAAACTGTTTTTTGTCATACCGACTTATTTGTTTTTGCTAAACTATTCTTTTTATAGCCACTATATGCCATATAGTTTGGCCCTATAACACAATAATAGCAGAGACAACTATGCCGGTTATATTAAGCGAACTAGCCGATTTTTGCGGAGCCCGGATTGATGGGGGAGACGCATCAGTATTAATTCACGCCGCGGCGGATATCATGACCGCGCAAAGCGGACAAGTCACCCAGCTGACAAATAGCCGGTATGCCGCTCATATCAAGAATTCGATGGCTTCCGCCTGTTTTATCGCAGAAGGTTTCACGGTTGAAAACGTTCCGCCAGGCATGGCGTTACTGGTTTGCGCCGATCCGGAGATCAGCTTTATTAAAGCCGTCGAGATGTTGCATCCGGCCAGGGTTTATCGCCGGAAAATTTCGCCCCAGGCCGTCCTTGAGGACAATGTTGTCTTAGGCAACGAACTGTATATCGGACCGTATGCGGTGATTGGCGAAAATGCGAGTATCGGTGATGGCAGCGACATACTGGCCGGCGTCTATATCGGGAATAATGCCAAGATAGGTAAAAACTGCCGCATTCATCCCTATGCCGTCATCTATGATAATGTGGAAATCGGCGACAACGTCATCATTCATTCCGGTGCGGTTATCGGCGCTGAGGGATTCGGATATAAATTTCGCAATGGTGCGCATGTTAAAGTGCCGCAGGTCGGCAATGTCGTTATTGCGGATAACGTCGAGATCGGCGCTAACACCTGTATCGACAGGGGCGCGCTGGGTAGTACGGTGATCGGATCAGGCAGCAAAATAGATAACCTGGTACAGGTCGGACACAACAATAAAGTCGGCGAACACGTGATCATGTGCGGTCAAACAGGCGTATCAGGTTCTTGCACGATTGAGGATTATGCCATCCTGGCCGGTAGTGCCGGCGTTGCCGATCATGTCACGATCGGTCGCGGCGCGGTAGTCATGGCGCGTTCGGGGATAGCCGGCGATGTCAAGCCGGGCGCTCAAGTATTCGGCAGTCCTGCCAAGGACAAGAAAATCGCCTATAAAGAGCAAGTGGCCATCAGTAAATTGCCGGAACTGTTGAAAAAAGTGAAAATTCTGGAAGAGAAGCTCAGTCTTCTTCTTGATAAAGATGTGTAGCCGATATGGCTAATCAGTAAATTCGGTAGTTGCTTGTCGTGAGATCGCTGAACTAGCGTTGTTGGAATGGTGGCTTGAAAATGCGCTTTAGTGTTTCTAAAAAGCGGCCAGGAAAAGCATCAGTGATGCCAGGGAATTAAAAAATGTTAAACAACCCCCCCGCATATGTCTGCGAGGGGGTAGCAGTATCTTATTCTACAGCTTTATTTTTTGTCGCTTTTCTTGCTTCAATAGCTTGAAAAGTTTCTTGTTGAAGTTCAGCTACTGCGCCGCTTTTCAAATGCTCGGTTTCTCTGCCTTTGAGCATGACAACTAATATGATAGTCGCGACGATGATTCCGCCGATGTACAGCCAGAAATTATCTCTTTCTTGTTCTTCAGCCATTTTTAAATCCTCATATAGTTATTGTAGTAATGTTTTTGTCCCCTCTCCTCAAAGGGGCAACTCAACAATTAATAATCATTGAGCCGATCGTCGAAATATTTTTGTAAACGACGGGTTAATTTTTATCACGAGATAAGGTGTTGTGTCAAAACTAAAATAAATTTATCTTGACTGTCGTGTTTTTTGTTTTGAATAAAGCTCTTATTTATTGCCTTATTTTTCAAAGTTATATTTATAAGTTATTGATAATTAAATAACTTATAATTTTATTGCGAAGCATGCATAGCGACAGCGTAATGTGTTTTTAGGCGAGGGCTGCTGATCAGTTAAGGTAGAGCAAGTTAAAGAAATCACATTGACGAGGTTGAAGGAAGGTCAAATGTTTGAAATTTCCGGACCGGAACATCGATTGAAGAAAGCCGAATACGATAAGCAAGTGCTGGAATTGAGAACGCAATTGCTGACGGCGCAGCGGAAACTCCGATCGGCGGATTTTTCTGTCATTATCCTTGTATCAGGCGTTGATGGAGGCGGCAAGGGCGAAATAATCAATCTTCTGAACGAGTGGATGGATTCGCGCTATATACAAACTAATGCTTTCGACGAACCTAGCGATGAAGAGAAGGAGCGGCCCAAGTTCTGGCGCTTCTGGCGCACATTGCCGGCAAAAGGCACCATTGGCATTTATATAGGCTCCTGGTACAGCGAGCCGATATCGCAGCGTGTCCGCCAGGAAATCACGAATGATCAACTGCACGTTGAATTAACGCACATCAAGCAATTCGAGCAACTGTTAACCGATGATGGCGTCTTGATCATTAAATGCTGGTTGCACCTGAACAAGGGTGAACAGCAAAAACGGCTGAAAAAGCTCGAAAAAAATCCGCAAACCAGTTGGCGGGTAAGCGACCGCGATAAAAAACATCTGAAAACGTATGATGATTTTATCCGGGTGGCTGAACGCGCATTATTCGAAACCAGTACCGCCGCCGCGCGCTGGCGGATTATCGACGGTACGGATAGACGCTACAGCCGTCTATCCGTAGGCCGGCATGTGCTGGACAGTATTGGCCGGCATATCGAAAGAAGAGCTGCCGGCCAAGGTGTCATCGAGCCTGTAACCGCCACCGGTATCATCGATATTCCACGGGACAGTGTACTGGCCAGGCTCGACCTGTCGCTTAAACTGAGCAAAAAAACCTATGATGAACAATTGAGTTTTTATCAAGGCGAACTTAGCCGGCTGACCAGGCTGGCGCACCAGAAAAAATGCTCCAGTATCTTAGTCTTCGAGGGCTGGGATGCCAGCGGCAAGGGGGGAGCCATCAGGCGCTTGATCCATGCGCTTGATGCGAGGCATTACCGCGTGATTTCCGTGGCCGCACCCACCGATGAAGAGCGCTCCCGGCATTACCTGTGGCGGTTCTGGCGCCATATTCCGCGCGCCGGCAAGATCACTATCTATGACAGGAGCTGGTATGGACGTGTGCTGGTTGAACGTGTTGAAGGCTTTGCGGCGGAACATGAATGGCGGCGAGGCTTTTCGGAAATAGTCAATTTTGAGGAAGAATTAATGCGCGCCGGTATCATTATCCTGAAATTCTGGCTGCATATTGACCAGGATGAGCAATTGAGACGTTTTCGTGAGCGCGAACGGATCATTTATAAACAACATAAGATAACCGAAGAAGATTACCGCAACCGTGAAAAATGGGCCGACTATGAATTGGCAGTCAATGACATGATAACCCGCACCAGTACCGAGGCTGCTCCCTGGATATTGGTTGAAGGCAATGATAAAAAATATGCCCGTATTAAAGTATTAAAAAGCTATTGCGAGAAATTGGAATCGATTTTCGACTGATTAATATATATTTTTTAATAATGTAAGTTTAAGAATTGATAGTGACTATTCAGTTCTAATTGGCCATATTATATTTGTCTGTAATTCTAATATTCCCAAATTCAAATAATTCAGTGAGAGTGCCGGATTGTTTCGATAATGGTAACTTGTAACTAATTGATTAGTAAATGCATAAAAAAACTTATCGCTCCTAAGCAAGAGCTAAGGTTCATCAAATAAGCTAATCGGGAACACGGCGTTTAGCGTGTCAATTAAGTACTTCCATTTGATCCAATAATCGTCCTCTTTGAAATCGTGCACAAATTAGCTCCCTTTAGGTTTCTATGTGCTTTTGAATTGGACGGCATTTAAAAACAAGCATTGATGATGTATAGCAGCAATTTTAAATATTAATTACAAGCTCTTGTTAAATATTAATTAAATTTCACTCGACTACTGTTTTAAATAAATTTAAATAGCTGCTAAAAATGTAAGGTATATATATGCATAAATTAAATTTAGCGTTTTCAGGATTGGTCTTGGCCGGTTTGTCAGGACCGGCATTCAGCTTGCCGGCTTTTCCGGGAGCGGAGGGGTTCGGGACGGAAACACCGGGCGGGCGCGGCGGCAAGGTGATCGAAGTCACCAACCTGAACGACAGCGGTCCTGGAAGCCTGCGCGCCGCATTGACGGCGTCCGGCCCGCGTATTGTCGTTTTTAAGGTGGCCGGTACTATAGAGCTGTCATCACGGATTGAGGTGGAGGAACCCTATTTGACAGTAGCCGGGCAGACAGCCCCCGGCGATGGCATCACAATCAAGAATCATGAGTCCAACGGCAAAGGGCCGATGCGGATAAGCACGCACGACGTGGTGCTGCGTTATCTCAGAATCCGTTCCTCCCCCAGTCCGAATGACGGCGGAACACTGGATGCAATGACCATGTACCCGGGGCCATATAACGTCGTCGTGGACCATTGCTCTTTCTCGTGGGGAACGGACGAAGTATTTCAAACGGGCGGAGCGCATGACTTTACGATCCAGTGGAGTATTGTCGCGGAAGGATTGAGAAACGCCACCCATCCGGAAGGCGATCATAGCAAGGGCATGCATTTCAGGGACGCCAACTCCGACAATATCTCCGCGCACCACAATCTGCTGGCGCATAACGAGGACCGCAATCCCAATGTCAATTCGTCCGGGACTGTGGATCTGGTCAACAATGTCTTCTACAACGCTACGCGCTGGACCGAGATCAAGGACAAGTTCGGCGAACCGAAAGCCAACATTGTCAACAACTATTACAAAATGGGGCCGAGCAGCGGCAGCAAGGGCTATGAAGTCTTTTACTACGACAGCACCGGCCGGCAGCCCAGAGTCTACGTCAGCGGCAACATCGGCTTTCACCGGCCGACGAACGATCTGCCGGATGCAGAGATCGTGCGCGAGGACAGCCGCTGGATGATCGTGAACAGCCGCTTCCCGGCGCCGGCGGTAACGACTTTCCCGGCAAACGAAGCGTTTACCAAGGTGCTGGATGGCGTCGGCGCCACCTTGCCGGTGCGGGATGCCCATGACGCCAGCATCGTTGACGATGTGCGCAACGGCACCGGCAGTCTTATCGATGACCCGTCCGAGGTGGGCGGCTGGCTGGTCATGGCGCCCGGAACACCGCTGCCCGACGACGATAAGGACGGGATGCCCAACGAGTGGGAACAGGCGAACGGTTTAAATGCCTCGAACGCGGCGGATGGTTCGCAAGATGCCGATAATGACGGTTACACCAACGTCGAAGAGTATTTGAACGGAACCGATCCACGGGTTGCAGGCGGTGATGTCATTGATCCACCGCCTTCAACCGGACCAGGGACAGATGGGCCGGAAGATCCGGAAGAGCCGATAATCGATTCCGGAACGGGGGGCGGCGAGGATAACACGGGGTCGGATACGCTGACTTTTGCGCCTGTCGCCGATGCAACGATCATGGCCGATTCGCCTGATACCAATTACGGCAGCGAGGACAAGCTGGAGGTCGATAAGAGTTCCATGGCGCATGCCCTCATCAAGTTCGCGGTTTCAGGTATCGGATCGGACCAGGTTGCCAGCGCCAAGCTGCGATTGCACAACTCCAATTCATCAAAAACTGGCGGGGATTTTTATCCGGTCGCCGACAATTCCTGGTCCGAGCAAAGTGTCACCTGGAACAGTGCGCCACCGGCCGATCAGGGCAAGATCGCATCGCTGGGCGCGGTCACCAAGGGCAATTGGTATGAAGTGGATGTCACCTCGTTAATCAAGGGAGATGGCGAATACAGCCTGAGCATGCAGTCGACCTCAAGTGATGGCGCCGATTACAGATCGAAAGAAAGATCGGGATTTGCACCACAGTTGATCGTTACGGTGAAGTAAGGATGCGTTAATAACTTCCCTGAATCGTGATGAATAAATAATACCTTTGTGGGGACGACTTGAGTCGCCCTGGGCGAATACCCTAAAGGGCACAAGTACCCAAAGGGCATAAATAAATTCGCCCCTACATAACGGTTAATTGCATCCGTAAACCGGGAAATTATTTACGGCCAAATTCTAAGTAATGGGCATGAAATAAATCAGGGAATTGTAGGTGCGAATTCATTCGCACATTTGGGGAAGTTATTTTATGCGCGTTCCTAAACGGCTAAAGCCCCTCCTGGAAACGGGAGGGATTTCAACAAGACGCAGCCATGACCAGCATTGATACTGGCTATGGTTGTATCAGCAAAGGGGCCCCAAGGGCCCCTTTATTATGAAACATGGATACGGCTCTGGAGCGGTCGCCCTCAATCGGTCGTATATTCGACATGCAACAGCGGCGCGGCGGATGGCACGCCATCGAAGGCTTCCGCAACACGCTCGCCGCTGCCGGTAATGATCACCGCCAGCGAATTGCCGCTCGACCAGCCGGCGCGATTGACAATTTCCTGAATCACGGCGGCGATATTCGGCGTCCGCTGGTCAGGGCCGGCGACATTCTTTGTCGGCCATGCCGCCGGACTCCAGGATACCGAAGCGCCCGTTTTGGGTCGTGAGGAAATATTGCCGGTTGCTGTGGTAAACGTGGGGGCATTGTCGATAGCCTGACCCGCAATTTGCAGCGTGGTGGCGCCTGATTCCGCTTCATCGACCGTGAACTGGATGAAAGCACTGGTAATCGTCGCTCCCTGTGGAATCGTAATGGCGTTAAAACGCATTCCCACGGTTTGGTTGCCATCTGAGTCGAGTATCATCTCAAGATCGGAGCTTTTCAAATCCATCTTGCCGGTAGAAATGATTTCCTCGGCGTCATCGGTACTGGCTGAGACGCGGATGTCCAGCGAGCCGCTGCCGCCGCCTCCGCCGCCCGTTGAATTGTCCACGGTGACGGTGACTGCATCGGATGTACGTATATTCCCGGCGGCATCCCTCGCCACGGCGGTCAAGCTGTGGCTGCCGTTGGCTACCGCCGTCGTATCCCAGGCGATGGAATAGGGCGAACTGGTATCCTCGGCGCCTAAATTGACGCCGTCCAGTCTGAATTGCACGCCCACGACGCCGACATTATCCGAGGCATTGGCCGAAACGGTAACCGTGCCGAGCACCGTGGCGCCATTCGTAGGAGCTGTCAGGCTCACGGTAGGCGCTGTCGTATCATCGCTGCCGCCGCCACCGCCGCCCGATGCCGTGCGCGTCAGATCGATGCCATTGACCACCGTTCCGGACGGCAGTCCGCTGCCTATGCCATTCCAGACAAATGCATAGTTGCAGGCCGTATTGCTGCCGGTTGAACTTGGACTGCATTGGAAAATATCGGCGCCGCCGCCGTTGGCGCCGGTGACAGAGAACGTACCCAGCGTGGTCAGATAAATGTCGCCGTTATCGTCGATCGCGACGCCGTTCACATCCTCGCTGCTGCTTTGGCTGAGTTCCACATCCGAACCGTCGAAATACAGAGCCCAGGTGCCGCTTGTGGCTTCACCCAGGGACGTGGGTGTGAAAGCGAGCATATCTTCGTCGTTAGCGCCGGAAACGCCTGTGACTGTCGGGTTGCCAGTGGTGCTGATGAGCAGACGTCCATCCGGGGCAAATCCAATGGCGTCAACGTCCTCGTCGCTAGCGGTCAGTTCCACGTCGGAGCCGTCGAAATACCATTCGAAGCTGCCCGCCGTGTTAGTGCCCAGTGAGGTCGGGATAAAACGCACGATGTCGGAGTCATCAACGGTGCCCACGTTCGGTATCGCGAGGCCGTCAGCCGCGAAGCTGAGCAGAATGCTGCCGTCCGGCATAATGTGGAAGGCATCGACTTCCACGCCGCTGGCGCCAAGACCCACATCGGAGCCGTCGAAATACAGTGACCAGGTGCCGTTGGCCGTGTCGTAGGCGAGGATGTCCTCGTCTCCAAATGCTATGCCATTCACAGTGCCACTGCTGACAGTGGAAACGTAGATGGCGGCGAAAGGCGCCGGCTGGGACTGGACGTTGATTTGCACGTCATCGCTGCCCGAAAGCTGCGAATCGCTGGCCGTCAGGCGCAGCACATAAACGCCGGGACTGGAAAAACTCGCCGTGGTATCGACCGCGCTGGCATTGCCGAAAGTCACCGTGCCCGGGCCGCTGACCTTACTCCAGGTGGTAGTGACCTGGCCGGGAGGATTGGGCAGCCCGTCATCCGCCACTGTGCCGTCGAGCAGGGCATCGGCCGATGCGCTGATGAACTGATCCGGGCCGGCCGCGACAGTAGGCGCCTGATTGCCCGGCTGTGCGCCAGTCGGGATTGAAAACTGATAAACCTTGCCGTCGTTTTCATTCGGATTCGAATCATTATCGATACCACGGTCGGCGACATAGACATGCGTTGTATTATCCCCGGAGATATTTTTCGATACCGCCGCGAGCCCGGCGGGTTTTACGGGACTGGCGGCGTCGATGCCTATCGTCCGCACCAGCGTGCCCGACGTAGTCAGATAAGCCAATTCTTCCTTGGGCTTGCCGACGATATAGAGGTGCCCCGGATTGTCCGGGTCGTATTCGCCGCCTTCGGGATCGGTCACGCCCAGTGATGAGGTATCGAAATGCGTACAGGTTTCTCCCGAGCCGTTAAAAAGCCCGTCTGGTCCCGGCGTAACCTTGTAGACTTCCGCATTTACGCCATCGATGATGAACAGCGTGCCTTCTCCGTAAGCAATGCCTTCGGGGTCGCTGCTATCGCAGAGCGTGCGGGTTGAAAACGAGGTCCGGCTATCGTCGCTGGTGAACAGTTGCCCATCCGGCCCCGGATTGATATCGTAGACTGCTTTATCGTCGTCGGAGGAGATGAGCAGGTGGCCGTTGTCCGTGTTGAAGGCGCAGCCCACCGGTTCTTCCGAGTAGGCGAGCGTGTTCGAGGTGCCTTGCAGAGCGCCCGTGCGGGTCATCTCGAACAGGTTGGCGCCGTCATAGATATTCATTTCATTGACTTCGCCGTCACAGATCAGCAATCTGTCGATATCGCTGAGATAGGCAACGCCGCTAGGGTCCGGGCTGGGCGGATTGAATGCCGAGGTATCGATGGTCCGGATCAGCGAGCCCGTGATATCCGCGGCAAGCGCGGGATGCTGGCCGGCCAGGAGCAGAGCACCCAGCGCGGAAAGTTTGAACAGGGTTTTTCGATTGGTCATTGGAATGTCCTCTTGAAGAAAAGTGATGACTGAAACTTCGCAAACATCAAACTTCCGCCGCCGGTCTAAAAAGGTCCGGGCAGTTCCCATTCGCTGACTTCGCCTTTAGGCCCCTTGGCCGTCACCAGATAAAGATGGCAGATGGACGGGTGATCGGTGCGATCCAGGCTCGGCCCGAACACCATGCCCTGGGGCGTGCCGATATTTAACCCGGAGAGATCCAGGCTGTCCGCCAGTTCGCCCTCCAGCGTCAATTTGTACAGTTTCCGCCGCTCGGCGCTCAACGCATACAGATGGCCGTCCTCGGGATTGAAGGCGAGGCCGCGCAGATCCCCCAGTTCACCCGGCAGCGCGATCGGCGTCACCTCGGCGCCGGCAAATTCGCGTCCCGGTTTCGGCTGGATGCTGACCAGGCGCGGTCCGGCGCCATCCAGAACGAACAGCCGGCCGGTGGCCGGTTCCAGCGTCATGCCCTGGGGATCGGCGATGCCGAAGCCCTGCGCGTCCAGACGCTTGATTTTGTCGGGATTCATCCTATTGCGCGCGCCCGCCTTGACCGCGATCAGCTCGCCGCCGTCGAGCAGGAACAGGCGCGACAGGCCGAAGCCGCTGGCGCCCTGGGACACGCTGTCGAAAGCCAGGTTGATCGGGTCGGTGACTTCGATCGGCCGTTGCGGCATCCCGGCATTTTTACCCGGGCCCGGTTTTGGCGGCGCGACCAGGATGAGGCGGGCGGCGCCTGGCCCCGGGCTGAGACTGAGCAGGGTATTGGCGCCGGGCGGGAAGCCGACGCCCGGA
>SWBY01010154.1_pt1 | contig 57630 bp, 53 predicted proteins | sample 4693071 | NCBI WGS metagenome assembly SWBY01 (sample SAMN10267273, study PRJNA491770) | bioreactor metagenome | isolation source: DHS bioreactor inoculated with marine methane seep sediment | place: Japan: Omine Ridge, Nankai Trough | collected 2006-05-06 | reverse complement strand
GGACGGTACAGAGCCACAAGTGCTGTTATGTCACCAAAACAATCCGGTTGGAGTTTTTTGATCAACTCCTTCATGCCACGCGATTCCAGCTGAAATACTGCTGTACTGCTGCATGATTTGAGCAGGTTGAATGCCTTAACGTCGTCGACAGGAATCTTGGTTATGTCGATTGCACTTTCATCTGCTTGCCTGCGCTGGGCATTCACCGTCTTCAGGGCCCAATCCACGATGGTCAGAGTACGCAGACCGAGGAAATCGAACTTGACCAGTCCGACTGCTTCAACATCATCCTTGTCGAACTGGGTGACCAGATTGTCACCACTGGCCTCACAATACAGCGGGGTAAAGTCAGTCAGAACGGTGGGGGCGATAACCACGCCACCCGCGTGCTTACCTGCGTTTCTGGCCAGCCCTTCCAGGCTCATTGCCATATCTATCAGTTCAGTTACTTCTTCCTCTTCCTTGTAGGCCTGATGCAACTCCTCACTCTCTTCCAGGGCCTTTTTCAAGGTCATACCGAGATCAAACGGGATCATCTTGGCTATGCGGTCGACAAATCCGTAAGGATGCCCCAACACCCGGCCTACATCTCGCACCACCGCTTTGGCCGCCATGCGGCCGTAGGTTATGATCTGTGAGACAGAGTCGCGGCCATATCGCCCGGCCACATATTCGATAACCCGGTCCCGCCCTTCCATGCAGAAATCTACATCAAAATCTGGCATGGAGACACGTTCAGGGTTGAGAAATCGCTCAAACAAAAGCTCATGCTCAATCGGGTCCAGATCGGTGATACCTAGAACATAAGCCACCAGGGAACCGGCACCGGAACCACGACCAGGACCGACCGGCACATCGTTCTCTCTCGCCCAGCGGATAAAGTCTGCCACGATCAAAAAGTAACCGGGAAAGCCCATCTGGATTATTACATCCAGTTCCAACTTCAGCCGATCAGCATACTCTTTACGTTTCTCTGCATAGGCTGGATCTGACTGATCGATGATTCCTTTAAGACGCGACTCGAGCCCTTTCTCAGACTCATGAATGGTGAATTCGTCGACAGTCATACCCTCGGGCACCGGAAAGTCCGGCAGGTAGTTTTTTCCGAGAGTCAGTTCCAAGCTGCAGCGTTTTGCAATCTCGACACTATTGGCCAGCGCCTCAGGCAGATCTGAGAACAGCTCAGCCATCTCTTCCGGACTACGAAGATATTGCTGAGGACTATAGTGTTTGGGGCGGCGCGGATCATCCATCGTACGACCGCCGTGGATACAGACCCGTATCTCATGGGTATCGAAGTCATCCTGTTTGAGGAATCGCACGTCATTGGTTGCAACCAGAGGAACCCCGGTCTCCAGAGACAGCTCCACACTGGCGTGTAGACACTCATCCTCCTGCGATCTTCCTGTGCGGTTTATCTCAAGATAATAACGATCCCCAAACAGCCCCTGCCACTCCTGCAGTAGTTGTCCAGCCTGCTCCTTGTTGCCGCTTAGCAGCAGCCGTCCCACATCCCCTTCATGCCCTCCTGAAAGTGCTATCAGGCCAGCACAGCTACCGTTTAACCATTCCCGCTCCAACATCGGACGCCCCAGATGCTGCCCCTCCTGATAACTGCGAGAGATCAATCTGGTAAGATTTTGATAACCCTCAACCGTCTGCACCAACAACAAGATTCTGTTGGGTTGATTTACATCCTGCTCATTCCGCAGCCAGCAGTCTGTACCAATTATTGGCTTTATCCCGCCAGCCACAGCAGCTCGATAGAACTTGACCATGGCAAACAGGTTTGACTGATCGGTTACCGCAACAGCCGGCATCCCGGCCTCACGCACTGCTTTTATAAGTGGTTTTATCCGGACGATGCCATCTACCAGAGAGAATTCAGAGTGAACGCGGAGATGGACGAAGGTGGGTTGCATAGTGGGTCTAATTATACCGAAATTGGATATTCAGCGCCTCTACTGAAATTCAATAATCAGATGTTTTACTCAAATATTCAGCTCTAATTATTATCATGAAGCAATCTAAAGCTTCAGCGCCTGTATGCGGTTGATTACAGTGCTAGCAAGCGTCTTACCGGGCCAAATGATCGACGGTGTATTGGGGTAACTCCAAGTTCCTGCAATGCCTGCAAGTGAGCCTTTGTGGGGTAGCCCTTATGTCTGGCCAAACCGTAACCGGGATATAGTAGGTCCATCTCTACCATCTCCCGGTCTCGAGCAACCTTGGCAATAATAGATGCAGCGCTTATTGCCGGTTCGCTGCTGTCGCCACCTACAATGGCCTCAACCGTACAGACCAACTGCGGACAGCGATTGCCATCGACCAGTGCATGGGATGGATAAATAACCAGGGACTCCACCGCCCGCTGCATCGCTAAAAGTGATGCCTGAAGTATGTTGATCTGATCGATCTCTTCGACCTCAGCCCGCCCCAGAGACCATGCCAGGGCATTTTCCCTAATAACGACATCCAGGGCATCGCGTCTTTTCTCTGTCAGCTTTTTAGAATCTGCCAGCCCTTCGATCGGACGCTTGGGATCAAGGATGACCGCTGCGGCCACTACCGGTCCTGCCAGTGGACCGCGTCCTACTTCATCTACGCCGGCAATGTTGATGTTGGTAGACATGGTTAATAATTATGCCGGGTTCTTCTGTTTTGCTTTCAACAATTCAAGCACGGCTTCAGCCGCCTTGCTGCTTGCGTCCTGGCGAAGTTCACGATGCACCTTGTCACCTACCTGCCGGATTGTGTCTGCATGCTCAGGTGACTCAAGTAGTTTGATCAATTCTTTAGCCAGGGCCTCTGGCTTGACCTGACCCTGAAAAAACTCCTGGGCGATCTCTTTGCCAGCGAGCATATTCGCCAGCGAGAAGAATGGTGACTTGATTAGATTAAAGCGGGTAATGATCCAATGGGTTAACCAGTGCATACGATAGGCAATCACCATAGGACGCTTAAGTAGCAAGGCCTCCAGGGTGGCGGTGCCTGATGCGATCAAGACAGCATCTGCTGATTGCATTACATCGCGGGCATTACCATCAACCAGAGTGATTGGCAGCTCCGGTGCCACGCGTTGAAGGATCAACTCAAACATATCTCTGATGCGTCTATTGACCAGTGGCGCTACAAACTGCATATCTGGATATCTCTCCAGGCAAATTTCGGCAGACCGAATAAAATCCTCACTCAGGTAATTGACTTCACTACCCCTGCTACCAGGGAGGATTGCGATGACTTTGGTGTGTATATCCAACCCCAGGCGTTCTCTGGCACCATTTTGGTCCGGCTCCAGCGGAATATCATCTGCCAGAGGATGTCCGACATGAGCGGCAGGAACCCTATGCTGCTCTAGGAACTTCTTTTCGAATGGGAATAGACTGAGAACCAGATCGACCGATGCGCGTATCTTGTTTACCCGCCCGGAGCGCCAAGCCCAAACCGAGGGACAGACATAGTGGACGGTGGTGATTCCTGCGTTTCGAAGATCCCGTTCCAGGCTTAGATTGAAATCAGGACCGTCGATCCCTATAAACACATCCGGGGGATTTTTTAGAAAATGGCTACGTACATCACGCCTGATTGCCAGCACCTCAGGTAGATGCTTGATAACCTCTACCAATCCCATCACAGACAACTTCTCCATGGGATGAAGCGAGTTGCAACCCTGCTCCAGCATATTCGGGCCAGCTATCCCCTCAAACACAATATCAGGAACCCTAGCCTTCAACTCTCGCATCAATCCAGCACCGAGCATATCACCAGAGACTTCGTTGGCGACTATTCCGACTCTCAGCACACGATTTTCAGCGGACAATACTTCTCTCGCAACTACCGAAAAAGTCTGCCATCAAGGCAATCTCAGGGTACTCCTTCGCCATCAGCTGAATGGCATCGATCACCTCTGCCAGCTTCAACTGTTTCTTGTAGATTATCTTGTAGGCACGTTTTATTTGCTGGATAGATTCGTCACTAAAACCTCGACGGCGCAGACCTTCTGAATTGATGCCGTGGGGCTTGGCCGGAGTACCATCGGTCAAAACATATGGTGGAACATCCCGTTTGATTGTACTGCCCAGGCCGGTAAAGCTGTGCGCACCGATATGGCAAAACTGGTGTACCGAGCAAAACCCGCCCAGGATAGCCCAATCCCCAAGATGCACATGCCCAGCCAAAGATGCAGCATTCGCCATGATCGTATGATCTCCAACCTGACAATCATGGGCAATATGGGCGTAGGCCATTAGCAGATTGTCACTGCCCAAACGCGTTGCGTTCGCATCCTGCGCGGTTCCGCGATTGATGGTGACAAACTCGCGAATGGTGTTACGGTCACCAATCTCTAGAAATGTCTCCTCCCCGGAATATTTCGTATCCTGCGGATCTTCTCCAATGGAGGAGAACTGAAATAATTTGTTATCAATACCAATCCTGGTTTGTCCCTTGATTACTACGTGAGGGCCAATCGTTGTCCCGCGCCCAATCTGGACCCCAGGTCCAATAACGCAGAATGGGCCAATGCTTACACCTTCATCAATTTCGGCCTTTGGATCAATGACCGCCTTGTTATCTATCACTCTTTCACATCCCTCGATGTACACATAATGTCCGCTGTGCAGACAACATTACCGTCAACAGTGGCGACACAATCAAACATGCCTATGCCACGTTTAACGTTCTTCTGTACTACCTCAATCTGTAGTTGGTCTCCAGGCCCCACCGGTCGTTTAAACCGCGCCTTATCTATCCCAACAAACAGGTAGATTGAGGTGTCGGTAACCGTCTCTGGATTTGAAGCACCAGCCAGTAGACCGGTGCCCTGTGCCATAGCCTCCACGATCAACACCCCTGGCATTACCGGTTTAACCGGAAAGTGACCATTAAAGAAGGGCTCGTTGTAGGTAACATTTTTTAGCGCCAGCAGACGCTGATCCTTTTCAAACTCCAGCACCCGGTCGATTAACAAAAATGGGTAGCGGTGAGGCAAAATGCTCAGCACCTTCTGTATATCCATACTGATCAATTAACTACCCTCCACTCAAAATATTATTTGCGTCTGATTTAAACACTAACCTATGTATCATCTTTCTTATCCACGAGAGAGGAGACACGCTTCTCTAACTCTTTAAGCCTTTGCATCATCTCATCCAGATGTCTGGTATATGCAATAGTTTTACGCCACTCCTTATTGGGCATGGCTGGGAGATTACCACTGTAGTAACCTGGCTCTCTGAACGATCTAGTCACCAACGTTTGTGCTGAGAAATGCACATCGTCTGCAAATTCGAGATGCCCAACAATACTAACCCCTCCACCCAGAGTGGAGTTTTTCCCGATTCGGGTAGAACCGGCTATACCGCTACATGCTGCTATGGCTGTGTTCTCACCTATCTCGACGTTGTGGGCAATCTGTATCTGGTTATCCAGCTTCACTCCATTGCTGATGACCGTATCGCGCAACGCCCCGCGATCAATAGTTGTATTGGCGCCAATCTCAACATCGTCACCAATCTTTACACTTCCAAGCTGCGGCACCTTAACCCAAACACCTTCATCATTGGCCAGACCGAAACCGTCACTACCAATCACTGCTCCGGGATGAATCAATACCCTTTTTCCGATTGCAACCTCATGACATAGGGTCACGTTTGCTATCAGTTTTGATCCAGCACCAACAGTTACCCCATTCGCGACCACACAGCCAGGCCCTACATACACATCTGGACCAATATCGACTCCATCCTCAATTATCGCGCCTGGACCAATCCAGGCACTGAGGTCAACGGCTGCACTATCTGAGACTAAGGCAGTTTGATGCTGCCCGGTTTTTGATTCAGGCCTTGGTTGCATGTGGGTGCTGATGCGTGCGTAGGCAAGATGAGGGTTAGTACAAACCAGCGCAGCCACCGGACACTCTTCAAGAAATTGCTCTCCGAGTATCACGGCGGTGGCAGACGTGGTTTTTAGATATTTCCGATACTTGCTATTGGTAAGAAAACTGATTGAGCCGGTCTGTGCATCCTGTAAAGTACCGACTCTACTGACTTCAGACTCTGCATCTCCGTGCAGTTGTGCTCCAACCAAGTCCGCCAGTTCTCCTAGTCGAAAGTTCAAGCCGGCATCCCCAGCTTATTTGGAGCCTTTCTTTTTGAAATCCTGTTGCAGCTGTTTTAATACTTGATCAGATATATCGATACTGTCACTGGCATATGCTACCCCGGCACTCATGATCATATCAATCTTATCGCGCTTACCGATAGCCACCACAACTTCGGATATCTTGCGTAGCAGTCTGTTTATCTCTTCCGAACGACGCAGATTCAGGTCCTCACGAAATTCAGCACTTGAATTGTTCAACTCACGACGGAGACGGCGGATATCCTGTTCGATGTTCTTAGCTTCAGACGAGCTCATAATTGCCCGATCTTTTGTCAACTTACCTTCAAGCTTCTTAAGCTTTTTTCGCCCACTCAAAAGGCTATTATTGCGCTTCTTAAATTCAGCTTCCAAAGCTTTTAGTATGCTTGCCGACTGCGGTGATTTTTTTACCACCTTCTCTGTATTCACATAAGCAATTTTCTGCGCTTGCGCGATGCCCACACCAAAAATACAAAACAGGCTTATAGACACCAATATGATTACTGACTTTTTCAAAACCATTCTCCAGAATTATTAGAATGCTGTACCGAAGGTAAATTGGAAATTCTCTGTTTCGTCACTACTTTCGTCATTTATCGGCAAGGCCACGACAAAACCCAGTGGTCCCATAGGTGAGAGCCATTTCAACGACAGGCCGGTAGAGTAACGTAGTTCACCAATATCTATATTATCATCTGTATCATAGACGTTACCAAAGTCAAAGAAGGCACCCATACGCACAGTCTCTGGTGCAAAGCCTAAGGGGTCAGGGAACAATACCTCAACATTACCCATGATCTTTAGGTTGCCGCCAAGGGGATCATCATTGGAGTCACGTGGGCCAAGACTGTAGTCCTTATAACCTCTAACGGATTTTGTTCCGCCGCCAAAGTAATTTTTGAAGAACGGTAGTTTGCTGGTATCTCCGTAGGAATCTCCATAGCCGACCGCACCATTTAGCGCTAGAGTGAGAGATTCAGATATGGGGAAAAAGCGCTTGTGTGAATACTCTAGTTTATAATATTCAAGATCACTGCCTGGGATTGTAGCCTCGGCCGATAACCGCTGTACCCCGCCCCTGGTTGCAAACAGAGAGGAATCACGGGAGTCGTGGCTCCAACTGACAGAGACCATGTAATCAAGGTAATTGTCGCCGTTGTCGGTCACGAACTGGGCAACCTCAGTTGAGGCACCATTACCTGTTTTGAAATCGGTTCCAACGATCCTGAAGTCAAACCTAACGCTGTCAAACTCACTCAGTGGAATGCCAAAGTTGACCCCGGCACTGGCCACATCTGTCCGATACTTAGCGGTATCAACATTCGCAAAGTCAGTCTTTTTGTACATGAGATTGAAGCCACGGCTTATGCCATCGACCGTGTAGTATGGATTGTTATACCCGAGTTGGTAGTGCTGGGCGGAACTGCTGTTATTAAAACCAAACATGACCTGTTTACCAGTACCAAGAAAGTTCTTCTCGGAGATATTGGAATTGAATAGTATTCCATCTGACTTGGACCAGCCAATACCAGCCATGATGCTACCGGTCTGCTTCTCTTTGACGGTTACATTTACGTCAACCTGATCTGCCGATCCAGGGACGGCCGGGGTTTCTACAGTTACGGAATCGAAGTAGCCCAAACGTCGCAGACGTTCCTTGGACGTTTTGACCTGTTCGGATGAGAACCAGGCTGATTCCATCTGTCTCATCTCACGGCGCAACACCTCATCTCTGGTGGTGTTGTTTCCGCGGAAGTTGACCTGTCTTACATAGACCCTTTTCCCAGGATCCACGAAGAATGTAATGGCAACCTTACCGGTCTTTTTGTCGATCTCTGGAATGCTGTTTACATTGGCAAATGCATAGCCATTCTTACCAAGTAGGCCGTTGATCCTCTCAGAACTATCCACCACATCCTTGCGTGAGAAGACATCTCCACGGCTCAGATGTATCAGAGGAAAGATTTCCTCCTTGGGGACAGCCATCCTTCCTGCCAGTTTGATATCGCTCAGGGTATAGACTTTGCCCTCAGTGATGTTGATTGTTATATAAATATCGCTCTTGTCTGGGCTGATGGACACCTGGGTAGAATCAACCTTGAAATTAATGTAACCCCTATCCAGATAGTATGAGCGTAAGGTCTCTAAATCTGCCGACAATTTCTGCTTGGAGTACTGATCGTTCTTGGTCACCCGGGATAAAAAAGAACTGGTGCCCAGCTTGAACTTTTCCAGCAGATCCTCCTCTTCGAAGGAGGTGTTACCCACAACATTGATGCGTTTTATCTTGGCTACAGTACCTTCAACAATGGAGATATCTACAGCAACTCGATTGCGTTCCAACGGGGTGACCGTGGACTGTAACTTGACCCCATATTTGCCGTTACTGAAATACTGACGCCGTAACTCTCGTTCAATCTTATCCAAGACAGAGTTATTAAATACCCGCCCTTCCGCCAAGCCTATATCCTTCAATCCAGCAAGCAGTCCGTCCGTCTCCATAGAGTCGTTGCCAGTGATGTTGATTTTTGCGATGGCTGGACGCTCTTGTACAAAAACAATCAACACATCATCCTGCCGTTCCAGACGCACATCCTTGAAAAAGCCGGTTTTGTACAGCTCTCTGATGATTAAAGAGCTCTGCTCCGACTGAATACGCTCGCCGATCTTCACAGGGATATGATTAAAGACTGTGCCCGCAGAGATTCGCTGCAACCCCTCTACGCGTATATCTTTAATCACAAATACTTCTGCCATGACGCCGGCAGGAAGCGAGAAGACGGCCATTATTAGAAGCGTTAGTAACTTTTTATTTATTAGCTGCATTTATTGTAACTTCTCGTATTTTAAGGATTATTTAGCTTAATAAGGCAAAATTAAACCGGCATCACCCACCAAACCCCACCGAACTTAGTGCCGCATTATAATAGAACTTTACGTACTATCCCAGCAATCTAGAGATATCAACATAAAAAGCCAGCCCCATCAATAGGATCAGGGCCATTAATCCGATTTTTTGACCCACCAGTTGGGCTTGTTCCGAAGCTGGAGAACCTTTTACCGCTTCAACAAGAAAGAACAGTAGATGACCACCATCCAGCACTGGAACAGGCAGCAGGTTCAGCACTCCAAGACTGATACTGACAATTGCCAGGAATTTAAGAAAGAAGACAAACCCCATACTGGCGGACTTGCCGGCGGTCTGGGCAATAGATATAGGTCCCCCAAGATTATCCACTGAGGCCTTACCGGTCACCATCTTTCCCAGCATCCGCAGCATGAAAACTGACATATCTCTGGTTTTAACCAGAGATGCCCCAATGGCAGCTATTGGACCGAGTTTCTCTTCAGACCTGTATTCATCAAACAAGCCCTCAGGCACGTATGGGCCAGCACCGATTCGACCGATGACCTGCTCGTCCACCTGCCTGTTTCTAATGTGGAGTTCCAGTGCCTGAACCTGGTTATCGCGCTCCAGAGTAATCTCAGCTGTATGGTCCGGGTGTTTCCGCACATAGTTCACGAACCCAGCCCAATCCGAAATCGGTGTGTCGGCAATGGTCAAAACCTTATCACCTACCTGTAAACCTGAACTCTGGGCGGCCTCTCCAGGGACAAGCTCACCAACTATGGCTGGAAGCAGTGGGCGACGCACCTTCAAGCCCACGCTGCCGATAAAATCATCCTTCTCCATTAGCCCAGCTAGCTGTTCAACGGATAGATTACGCTCAAGCTTATTCCCGTTGGCATCGCGCACCTTGAGGGTGACATCCCCGTCGCCTGCGGATTCAGAAAGCAGGGTGTAAACCACAGATTCCCAGGTGCCTGTAACCCTGTCAGAAACAGCTAAAATCTCATCCCCAACCTGAAATCCTGCCTGCGCGGCAATGGTTGTGGGTGTAACCTCACCGACAACAGGCTTGATGCCCACATCCCCGCTGACAAACACTATCCAGTAGGCAAGGATGGCAAACAGAAAGTTAAACAATGGTCCTGCTGCGACCACAGCGGTACGTACGGGCAGCGATTGCCGATTAAAGGCCCGGGGCAGTTCTGCCTCCGCTACCTCGTCCTCCCGTTCGTCCAGCATCTTTACATAACCACCCAGTGGGATAGCCGCCACCACATACTCTGTTGCATCGACCTTACCGGTCCTCTTCCATAGGGCAGGACCAAACCCAATCGAAAAACGTAGCACCTTAATCCCAAGCCGACGCGCAACCCAGAAGTGGCCAAACTCATGGACTGTAATCAGGATGCCCAGGGCAACGACGAAAGAGGCTATGGTAAAGAGAGTAGAATTCATGCTTCAGAGACACCTAATTTATAGCTTTGGTTCTGTATTAATTGCCTGGCCATAGCTCTCGCTTGCGAGTCTATCTCCAGAATCTGGTCAAGCTCCGTGACCTCAGTTACGGGAAGCTGATTCATCACCGATGCAATAACATCTGTGATTGAGGTAAAGGCAATTCTGGAATCCAAAAAGGCCTCGACGGCTATCTCGTTAGCGGCATTGAGTACCGCTGGCGAACTGCCTCCCTCGCGTACCGCTCTGAAGGCCAAGGTCAAACAGGGGAAACGAGACTCGTCCGGTGGTTCAAAATCCAGCCTGGCCACGGAAAAGAGGTCTAGTCTGGAAACTCCAGATTCGATCCGATCAGGCCAAGCCAGGGCGTGGGCAATTGGGGTCCGCATATCTGGGTTACCCATCTGCGCCAAGGTCGAGCCATCAGTATATTCCACCAGGGAATGAACCACACTCTGAGGGTGTAGCACCACCTGGACATCATCTGGGTGGGCATCGAACAGCAAGCAGGCCTCTATCACCTCCAGCCCCTTGTTCATCATCGTTGCAGAGTCGACCGAGATCTTAGGTCCCATAACCCAGTTCGGATGGGAACATGCCTGTTGCGGCGTAACCCGAGCCAACTCATCCACCGGCGTATTCCGGAATGGTCCGCCAGAAGCCGTGAGAAGAATCCGTCTTACCCCAACCTCACACAACCCACGGGTAAAATCCGCAGGCATACATTGAAAAACTGCATTGTGTTCGCTATCTATCGGCAGTATCTTGGCGTTGTTACGCCTCGCCTCATCCATAAACAGACTACCTGACATTACCAACGCTTCCTTGTTTGCCAGCAACAGGTACTTTCCAGTCCGGGCCGCCGCCAGCGCCGGCAACAGCCCTGCCGCACCCACGATGGCCGCCATTACATACCTAGCCTCGGGCAACTGCGCGACAAACTCCAGCCCCTCAGGCCCCGCCAACAGTTCAGTTTCCGGGGATGCTTCCTTTAATTGGTGTTGTATGTCAGCAACTGCATCGGTATCTGCCAGAACCGCATATCTAGGGCGAAACTCTATACACTGCTGCAACAGGTCCAGAGCATTCCGATTTGCCGTCAGGGCAACTACTTCATACCGTTCTGGATGCATCCGCAGTACATCCAATGTGCTCTTTCCGATAGATCCGGTAGAGCCAAGAATTGTGACGCCAGCTGTGCTCAAAACCCAATCACTAATTGTAAACCGAGCAGAAAGACCGGAGCGGCTGCCGTGAGGCTGTCTATGCGGTCCAGCACTCCACCATGTCCTGGCAAAATGGTCCCGCTATCCTTCATCCCGGCAATCCGCTTCATGATGCTCTCAAATAGATCGCCCACGACCGAGATCAGTACGGTAAATATACACACTGGCACCAGCCAATAAACGCCATCAATATCGCTTCGATACCAAGCCAGCAGAAGCCCGCAGACCAAGGCGCTGAACACTGCACCGTAGACACCTTCCCAGGTCTTTCCAGGGCTGATCACCGGGGCCAGTTTATTTTTGCCCCAACGGCGACCAGCAAAATATGCCCCACTATCAGCCACCCAGATCAGGACCATAAGAAATAACACGGTTGACGGGCCATCTTCACCATTGCCGTGCAGTACCACGATAGCGGTCCATAAAGGGGTTAAAATAACCGGCCCCATCACCACGCGTATTAATCCAGGTCCCGGCACTGCTTTATCGATACGGGTATATCTGAAAAGGCTGACGGCGATGGCAACCCACAGAATGGCAATAACCAGAAAAAACCAATATCTGAACCAGGGATAAGCAACTAATTCGTATGCACCCCAGAAGCAAACTGCTAAAAACAGTAGATAGATAATTTTTGCATATCTATTGGAGATACCAGCCAGATTGCTCCACTCAAACCCACCCACAAGGGCAATGGCTGCGAAACAGAGAGCGAGATATGTAGTCGGCAGCAACAGGATTGCCGCGATGACGCCTGGAATCAGGACGCTGGCCGTCACAACCCGCCTGGCTAATGAACTCCACGTCATGGCTTAGCCATTTACCTGTTCAGCAACCATTCCAAAGCGTCTCTGCCTGCTGGCAAAAGATGCTAATGCCTTGTCAAATTCTGTTTCGTCAAAGTCAGGCCAGAGTGCGTCGGTAAAATAAAGTTCAGTATAAGCTGACTGCCAAAGCAGGAAATTGCTCAGACGCTGTTCGCCCCCGGTGCGAATAAACAGGTCTGGATCCGGGAGATTGGAGAACGATAGCTCAGCCGAAATACGCTGTTCGGTTATCAAATCCGGCTCCAGTGAACCATCTTTGATTTGCTGCGCCAGCTTTTGCACAGCTTGAGTTATGTCCCAACGTCCGCCGTAGTTAGCTGCTATCTGCAATATCAACCCACTGTTCCCGGCTGTATCTACCTCTGCCTTGGCCATGCTGTCCTGAAGATCCTGGGAGAATTTGGATCTATCCCCTATGATTCTAAGTTGTACATTATTGCGTTGCAGACGTTTTATCTCTTGTTTTAGCGCCAGCATGAACAGGTCCATCAGCAGCCCCACCTCTTCGCGAGGACGGTTCCAGTTCTCGCTGCTGAAGGCAAATAAAGTGAGAACTTCTACATTGGAACGAGCCGCATGTTCAACCGCTTTACGAACTGACTTCACCCCTTCCTTATGGCCGGCATGGCGTTTCAGCCCGTGGCGTTGAGCCCAGCGACCATTACCATCCATCACGATCGCGACGTGTCTCGGGACCTTTAGCGCCATCCGGGTGTTTCCAATATCAGTTCCGACTTTTGTCACGGCGATACCGTTACTAAACTTCCATCAAGTCTTTTTCTTTCTTTTCCAGCAATGCATCTACCTCTTTGACTTGCTGGTCAGTAAGCTTCTGCACGAGCTCTTCACCGCGTCTCTCGTCGTCTTCTGACACCAGTTTCTCTTTTACTAACTCTTTGAGTTGACTATTTGCATCACGTCGGATGTTGCGTATAGCGATGCGTGCGTTCTCCGCTTCCTGACGCACAATCTTTATCATATCTTTACGTCGTTCTTCCGTGAGTGGGGGCAGTGGAACACGTATTAGGTTACCGGCAGTGTTAGGATTGAGACCAAGATTAGAATTCATAATCGCCTTCTCAACCGGAGCGACCATAGTCTGTTCCCATGGACTAATAGTGAGGGTACGCGCATCCTCTACATTGATGTTTGCAACTTGGCTCAGTGGTACATCAGAACCGTAGTAAGAGACCATAATGTGGTCCATAAGACTGGGATGAGCACGCCCTGTCCGCAGCTTGGCCAACTCGTGAACCAGCGATTCAATACTCTTACCCATGCGTAATTTTGTGTCTTTCTGAATATCGTCGATCATCTCACTCTCCATTCTCGACCAGGGAACCGACATCGTCCCCTCGCATCAGACGCATCACGGCGCCATTATTATTTATGTTCATTACTCGAAGCGGCATATGGTGATCACGGCACAGCATAATTGCTGTGGCATCCATCACCTTGAGACCTTCCCTCAGGACACGATCATAACTAAGGCGTGGATAAAATTCCGCATCGGGGTTGGTTACAGGATCTGAGGAGTAGATACCATCCACCTTGGTAGCCTTGATCAGCAGTTGAGCACCAATCTCAATAGCACGCAGGCTGGCTGCAGTATCTGTGGTGAAGAATGGACTGCCGGTGCCAGCGCTAAAGATTACGACTTCGCCCTGCTCGAGGGATTTGACAGCTTGGTCTCGCAGAAATAGTTCGCAAACCTGATCTATAGCCAGAGCCGACATTACCCGGGCGTTCAAACCGGACTTTTGCAGGGCATCTTTCATCGCCAGCCCATTCATCACTGTGGCCAGCATCCCCATGTGATCTGCGGTAACCCGATCTATACCACCCTGAGCCAAACCGGCCCCGCGGAATATGTTACCACCTCCGATAACCAGAGCGACCTGAGCCCCGGCCTGTGCGAGGTCTTTGATCTCACCTGCAACTCGTGTGATGACTTGCGGGTCAATTCCGTAATTGCCCTTGCCCATCAGTGCTTCGCCACTGAGTTTCAGTAAAATACGTTGACAGATCAATTCAGGCATCGCACCACCAGGTCAATTAACGTTATTCACACAACCCAAACCCACTGGGAGGAAATACGACCGACCTCCCTGTGGAGGCCGATCATAGGTTGGTATCTAGCCCTTAGCCTGGGCCATAACCTCTTCAGCGAAGTTTTCCTGCTTTTTCTCAATACCCTCGCCTACTTCAAACCTCTTGAAGGAGGCAACTGTAGCTCCAGCGCCAGACAGAAGCTTCTCTACTGTTATATCCGGGTCCTTGACAAAGTTCTGGCCCAGCAGGGTGATCTCTGACAGATACTTGCGAACACGTCCGTCCACAATCTTGTCAACGATATTATCAGGCTTGCCACTATCGAGTGCCTGTGCCTTGAAGATTTCGCGCTCTTTTTCCAGTGCGTCACTAGGTACACCGCTCTCATCCACGCAAACAGGGTTGGAGGCAGCCACATGCATGGCCAGATCCTTACCCAGATCTTCGTCAGCACCATTTAGTTCGACTACAACACCGATTCGAACACCGTGCTGATAGCTTGCCAGCGTCCCGTTTTCGGTCTGAAACCGCTGAAAGCGACGTACATTCATATTTTCACCGATCTTGGAGATCAGCGCCTCACGCGCGGTATTAACGGTAGTCTCTTCACCACTGTGTAGAGACGTCGCCATAAGTGCATCAACATCTGTAACATCAGAATTAAGTACGCATCCTGCAACCGCATCGACAAAAGAGGTGAAGTTCTCATCCTTTGCCACAAAATCCGTCTCACAGTTCACTTCCACCATAACGGCACGCTTTTTATCGTCACTGTATTTAATCGCAACAATACCATCGGCGGCGGTACGGCAGGCCTTCTTGGCCGCAGTGGCCTGACCGGATTTACGCATCAGCTCAATCGCAGCTTCGATATCACCATCGGTTTCAACCAGCGCCTTTTTGCATTCCATCATGCCGGAACCGGTACGTTCACGCAGCTCTTTTACCAGAGAGGCTGTAATGGCCATCGTATAAATTTCCTCATCGTATGTATGAATTATTTACAATGAATATGCCCCAGCGGTATTTTGTACGCAGCAGGGGCATATCCATCATAAGTAAGTGGGAGTCAGATATAAATCTGTCATCCAGTCAGGATTATTCCTTATTTTCCCCGGATGCCTCTTCCTTTTCACTGCCAGACTCTTCTACTTTGGCCTCTTCAGCTTTAGGCTCTACTGCTTTAGGCTCTTCAGCTTTAGGCTCTACTGCCTTCTTTGCTTTTCTAGCCTTTTTTGGCTGCTCCTCTGCTTCAGACTCAAGTCCAATATGAGCAGCACTGGCGCGTCCTTCAAGAACTGCGGCGGAGACACCCTGGACATATAGCTGAACAGATCTGATAGCATCATCATTTCCTGGGATTACATAGTCGATATCGTTTGGATCATTGTTGGTGTCTACTACACCAACCACCGGAATGCCCAGCTTTCTGGCTTCACTGATAGCGATATTTTCGTGACCGGTATCCACCACAAACATGGCGTCTGGCAGGGATTTCATATCCTTGATGCCGCCAAGGCTGCGATCAAGTTTAGTCATTTCGCGTTCCAGTCCGAGGGCCTCTTTCTTGTTGAAGCGCTTCTCGACGCTACCATCACTAAACATAGCTTCAAGCTCTTTCAGTCGATTAATAGACTGTTTGATGGTCTTGAAGTTAGTCAGCATACCACCCAGCCAGCGGTGATTTACATAAGGCATACCACATCGCTCGGCCTCTTCCTTGACGGTGTCACGGGCTGCGCGTTTGGTACCAACAAACAGAATCTTTCCACCGTTGGCGCTCAGACTGCCAAGATAATTCATGGCGTCATTGAACATTGGTAGGGTCTGTTCAAGATTGATAATGTGGATTTTGTTACGCTGGCCGAAGATGTAAGGACCCATCTTGGGATTCCAATAACGGGCCTGATGCCCGAAATGCACACCAGCCTCTAGCATCTGGCGCATTGATACTGCACTCATAGTGTTACTCCAAATTGTATAGGGTTAATCCTCCATGTACCCCAGTCGTCGACCGATTATGACTCTACTGCTTGAGCTGCATTTGCAGCCACTCAAGCGATCAGCGAGTCAAAACAGGCACCCCGGCAACCGTGACGGTACATGTGTGTAATAATACCCGGGTCGGCAATTGCCAATCCAGGGCGCGTTTTATACCATATGCCGCCTGTTATAACAATGAGCGTAATGGCCCAAGATATTGGTTTTACCAGTTTTTCCACCACAGAGACCCATAATATGAGCATCATAATAAAAACTCCTGTAGAGATAGATAAGATGCGCATTGCAGGTCGGCTCGCCGCAGATGTTCTGGATATGGTGGAACCACAGGTACAGGCCGGGATTACCACAGAGGAACTGAACCGTATCTGCCACGACTATATAGTCAACGTCCAGAACGCAATTCCTGCCCCACTTAACTACCGTGGTTTTCCAAAATCTATCTGCACCTCGGTTAACCACCAGGTCTGCCACGGCATACCGGGCAATAAGACACTCAAAAATGGTGATATCGTCAATGTCGACATAACCGTGATCAAGGATGGTTTCCATGGCGATACCAGCAAGATGTTTATGATCGGAGAGCCTTCGGTACTGGCGCAGCGTCTGATCGGTATCACCCAGGAGGCGCTGCAAATAGGTATAGAAGTAGTTAAACCTGGCGCCTATCTGAATGATATCGGGAGAGCAATACAAAAGTTTGTAGAATCCAACAACTATTCAGTGGTCAGAGAGTACTGTGGTCACGGCATCGGACGTGAATTTCACGAGGAACCCCAAGTACTACATTATGGCTCCCAGACAAATGGCCCAAAACTACAGCCGGGGATGTGCTTTACCATAGAGCCAATGGTAAATGCTGGTAAGCGCATGGTAAAACTACTCCCAGATGGCTGGACGGTTGTAACCAAAGACCGCAGCCTGTCGGCCCAATGGGAGCATACTATTCTCGTTACCGACGACGGCTACGAAATCCTAACCCTGCGTCAAGAAGTGATGCAATAATAGAAACGCCTTTCCCTTACACCCTCCACAGTATTGATTTATGAAACGAGTCTTTAACGGCATAACCTTCGATCAGGCCCTGGCACAGACCGATGATCCCCTGGCCCTATTTCGCAAAACACTGAGCCAGGGGACCGAGACACTAGCTCAGGGATTTAATGAAGGTGTCCCCGTATCTACCCTGATTTCACTGCGGGCAAAGCTGATTGACTCCATGCTGAAACGTGCTTGGCAGCGCAACATGCCGGAGGATATTAACGCAGCCCTGGTTGCTGTGGGAGGCTATGGGCGTGGCGAGCTACACCCAAACTCTGATATCGACCTAATGATCTTGGTGGAGTCTGAAGAGTGTGAACAACTTGCTGGCAACCTTGAGCAACTGTTGACGTTCCTGTGGGATGTGGGACTGGAGGTAGGACATAGCGTGCGTTCCATCCAGGAGTGTGTGGATGAAGCAAAAAAGGACATAACTGTTGTAACCAACGTAATGGAGTCCCGCTTGTTGGTTGGAAGCCGGGATACGCTACAGCGGATGCGTGCCGCCACGTCCCCCGACAACATCTGGCCCAGTGACCAGTTCTTCAAAGGGAAGTGGGAAGAACAAAAAGCAAGATATGCAAAATACGACAATACCGCCAGTAACCTGGAGCCAAACATCAAGGAGGGCCCCGGCGGCCTACGTGATATACAGACCGTAGGCTGGGTGGCCAAACGCTATTTCGGCTGCGAGACCATGCATGGACTGGTCGGCCATCATTTCCTCACAGAGGGAGAATATGAATCCCTGATGGAGGGGCGTTCCCTACTCTGGAAGATCCGTTTTGCTTTGCACCTTATGACCGGCCGCAGGGAAGACAGGTTGCTGTTCGATTATCAACGCAATCTGGCCGAGGAATTTGGTTTTGTAGACCAGGAACATAGCCTGGCTGTTGAACAGTTCATGCAGCGCTATTACCGCACCGCAATCCGTATCGAACGTCTGAACGAACGCCTGCTGCAACTGTTTCAGGAAGCCATACTGATGGAGAATCAACCGACAGAGATCCTCTCCATCAACAAAAGATTTCAGGCCAGAAATGGTTTCCTTGAAGTTACCAACGACAACATATTCAAGCGCTATCCATTGGCTTTGCTAGAGATCTTTCTGCTGTTACAGATCTATCCTGAACTAAAGGGAGTGCGAGCCAGCACCGTGCGTCTGATCCGTTCCCATCGCCATCTTATTGACGACAATTTCCGTAATGACTTGCGGGCTAAAAGCCTGTTCATGGAGATCATTCGCCAATCCAACGGTGTAACTTCAGAACTCAGACGCATGAACCGCTACGGCATACTCTCCGCCTACATACCGATATTCGGCAATATCATCGGACGTATGCAATACGACCTGTTCCATGTCTACACTGTGGATGAACACACCCTGTTCGTAGTGCGTAACCTGCGCCGCTTTGCCGTGGAATCGCGCGTCCATGAATTCCCGTTATGCAGCAACATCATAAGCTGCATACCCAAACCAGAACTGCTCTATCTGGCCGGGTTGTTCCACGATATTGGCAAGGGTAGAGAGGGAGATCACTCAAAACTCGGGGCCATAGATGCCTGGGACTTTTGCAAGAAACATGATCTGAGTGATTATGACAGCAAGCTGGTGTCATGGCTGGTAAAGAATCACCTGATTATGTCCATGACGGCGCAACGACAGGACACCCACGATCCAGAGGTGATCCACAGATTCGCGACCAAGATGGGCACTATCTCCCGTCTCGACCATCTGTATCTGCTCACCGTTGCCGACATGCGCGCCACCGACCCAAAAAAATGGAACTCCTGGAAGGATTCAATACTCAGGGATCTCTACATGTCGACCCATCGTACGCTTCTGCGTGGTCTGGAGCGTCCACACGATATCAATGAGCTGACCCAGGAAAAACAGAGGGATGCGAGCGAAGAGCTGCAAAGAATGAAATTTTCACCCACAAAGATAAACAAACTCTGGTTGACCCTGAGTGTGGACTACTTCCTCCACTCATCGGTTGAAGAGATTATCTCCCATACCAGCTTTATCCTCTCAACTAAGGAACATACCGGACCTGAGATTAAACTCCGCAGTAAAACCGGCCGTGGAGGCTCTGAGGTAGCAATCTATTCGCGTGACCACACCGGTCTGTTTGCCATAACCACAGCACTATTGGATCGACTATGCTTGAACGTTGTTGACGCCAGGATTGAAACAACCACAGACGGATTCACCCTTGACAGCTATCGTGTACTGGAGGATGACGGTAGTGCCGTTACCGACCAAGAGCGCGAACGCAAGATCATCCAAGTGATGAAAGATGGTCTTAGCAATCCTGACAAGGTTAGTCTGAGCGTCAGCAGGCGTATCCCGCGCCAGATGAAACATTTTCAAATACCCACCAAGATCGACTTTAGTCAGGATCAGGCAAACCAGAGAACTATCCTGAAGTTGATTACGACCGATCAGCCTGGTCTGTTGGCCCAGGTAGGTCACGCCTTCACCCGTTGCGGGGTCAACCTCAAGGCAGCCAAGATTGCCACCATCGGTGCGGAAGCCAAGGATACGTTTTTTATCACTGGCAGTGACAATAAGGCGATTGATGATTCAGTTAAACTACAATGCCTGCGTGACAGCATCCTAAAACAACTGGACAGTTTCCACAGCTAGCGTAAACAGGGTTACGATCAGGCAAGCCCCTTAAAGCATCTAAAATCGATAGCTACTGTCCAGCCGGATTTCTATAGAATATACTACGCGGCTTTAACAAATCTGCGTTTTAACAGTTACCACAAACTCTCAGGATCGATTGAGGAACCACATGATCAAAATCAACGAAAACTTCAGCAAGCTCCAGGCATCCTACCTCTTCGCTGACATTGCCAAGCGGGTCGCTGCCCACCAACAGGCAAACCCGGAACAGAAAGTGATAAAACTGGGGATTGGCGACGTTACCCGCGCCCTGCCAGATGCCTGCATCAAGGCACTCCACGCTGCAGTGGACGAGATGGCGAGCGACAGCAGTTTTCGTGGCTATGGCCCTGAACAGGGTTATGACTTCCTGCGCGAAGCCATCGCCGAAGCTGACTACCAGTCCAAAGGCTGTAACGTGGAAGCAGACGAGATTTTCGTAAGTGACGGGGCAAAATGCGACACCGGCAACATCCAGGAGATATTCTCCAACGACATAACCATCGCCATTCCAGACCCGGTCTATCCAGTATATGTAGACACCAACGTAATGGCTGGACGCACCGGCGTGGCGGTGGACGGACGCTACAGCGGCCTGGTCTACCTGGAAGCTACCAAAGAGAATAATTTCATCCCAGAGATCCCCAGCGAGCCGGTGGACCTGATCTACCTCTGTTTCCCCAACAACCCAACGGGCGCAACAATCAACCATGAGCAGCTGAAAAAATGGGTCGACTTCGCCCGTGAGACCAAGGCGCTGATCCTGTATGACGCCGCCTATGAGGCCTTCATCCAGGATGACAACATCCCCCGCTCCATCTACGAGATCGAGGGTGCGCGCGAGGTAGCTGTAGAGTTCAGAAGCTTCTCTAAGACCGCCGGTTTTACCGGTACCCGTTGTGCCTTCACCGTGGTGCCAAAAGAGTGCATGGCATACACCGAAGCCGGCGAGGCCGTATCTGTACACACCCTATGGAATCGCCGCCACACCACCAAGTTCAACAGCGTCTCCTACCCGATACAGCGTGCCGCTGAGGCGGTATACAGCCCGGAAGGCAAGGCCCAGATTAAGGAGTTGATCTCCTACTATCTGAACAACGCAGCTTATATCCGCAAACACATAACCAGCCTGGGATATGATTGCATCGGCGGCGACAATTCACCCTACATCTGGATAGATGGCAAGATGGATTCCTGGGAGTTCTTTGACCTGTTGCTAAACAAAGCTGGCGTCGTCTGCACCCCTGGAGCAGGTTTCGGCAAGTGTGGTGAAGGTTATATCCGTATCAGCGCCTTCAACAGCTTTGAGAGCGTCAAAGAGGCCATGGACAGGATCAGTAACAGTATCAAGTGAGAAGCTAAGATCCAACTGGCTCTAGCAAACAAATTAATATTAAGGTAACCAAGTTATGCCCATGTCGAGTGATTTTGAAAACAGGCTGCTCCCACGGCTGGAGGATATTGCCGCGCACTTTGGAACGCCATTTCATATCTATGATGAAGCAGGTATCCAAGATACCGGCAACCAGCTTAAACAGGCATTCTCTGGCATTGATGGATTTCGCGAATTCTTCGCGGTAAAGGCGCTGCCCAATCCCAGCATACTCAACATCATACAATCCCTGGGTTTTGGCTATGACTGTAGCTCTATCGCAGAACTACTCATTAGCCGTGTGGCAGGAGGCCATGGTGAGGACATCATGTTCACCTCCAACAACACCAATCAGGAAGAGTTCGACTACGCTGCAACCGACGGCGGCAGCATCCTGAATCTGGATGACATCTCACTGCTGCAAAAGGTCCCACAGATACCGGAGCTGATCTGCTTCCGCTACAATCCGGGTGCACGCCGCACCGGCAACCACATCATCGGAACTCCGGTGGAGGCCAAGTACGGCGTATCCCACGATCAGATCCTGGACGCCTATCGTCAAGCCAAACAGATGGGGGTCAAGCGCTTTGGTCTGCACACCATGCTGGCATCGAATGAACTGAACTACACCTACATGGTAGAGACCTCAGACATGCTGCTGGAGATGGTGGAGTGGATCTCCAGTGAACTCGACATCACCTTCGAATTCATCAACATCGGCGGCGGTCTGGGCATCCCCTATCGTCCAGAGGACACCCCCCTGGATATCGCCGCCATGGCTCGTGAGATAACCGCCCACTTTGACCAATTCAAGCAGCGCCACGGCTATGCGCCCAAGCTGTTCGTGGAGAGTGGCCGTTACATCACCGGACCTCACGGGGCGTTGATCACCAAGGCGATCAACCGTAAAGAGATATACCGCACCTATGTGGGTGTTGATGCCTGTATGTCCGCGCTGATGCGCCCTGGCATCTACAACGCCTACCACCATATAACCGTACCGGGAAAGAGTGGCAACGAGGAGGTGGTGGATGTAGCCGGTTCTCTGTGTGAGAACAACGACAAGTTTGCTGTGCAACGCTCCCTGCCAGCGGTGCAGGATGGTGATCTGCTGTGCATCCATGACACCGGTGCTCATGGACACGCAATGGGCTTCAACTATAACGGAAGGTTAAGACCACAGGAATTACTGCTGCGTGAGGATGGCTCGGTCGAGCTTATTCGTCGCGCCGAGACCCTGGATGATCATCTGGCGACTCTGAAGTTTAAACCGAATAAACTGGGCGTCTGATTAAACCTGGAATCAGGCGAACTCATCAACCCCCATCAAACGGCTGATCTGCTCCCGCTCCGCATCAACTGCCTGTGTCTGGTAGGCCTGTACGGCCTGCCTGACGCGGGTTGGTAGCCCCGCCATATCATCATCCTGACTCAAGGTGGCCGCCCTGCCACTCAATTGATTCCGCTGATCTTCACTCAAGGTGGATGAGACGCCATCTTTCCCAGAACGAGCCTGCTGCGGAAGATCCTTTGTCTCCTGAGGAAAGGTCAGAGCACGCTGCTGTTGCGCACTGATCAGAGGTAATAAGGCACTACCTACAGAGTTCACGGAATTGCCTGCCATTTTAAGAAACGTTCATACCATAGCATAGACGATAAACCAGGAGCGTGGGACCAAGGGCCAGCAAGATAATGGCCTAGCAGCATAATATGTCAAGTCGGTTTTCCTAGGCCCCCGGCCCTGATACCTAGGCCCTGTTTTATCCCGGCGGCCACCCCATTGCCCTGCCACCTAACAGATGCAGATGGATGTGATATACGGCCTGTCCACCATCCGCATTACAATTAATCACGGTGCGATAACCGGGCTCTGCCAGTCCCTCCTTGGCAGCTATATCCCTTGCCGCCAGATAGAGGTTACCGATCAGGGCAGTATCAGCCTCGGTGATGTCATTTGTGGTGCTGATATGTCTTTTAGGGATTATAAGGATGTGGGTTGGAGCCTGTGGGTTTAGATCGCGGAAGGCTAGGATATCATCTGTCTCCAGCACCACATCTGGCTGAATTTCGCCTGATACCATCTTACAAAAGATACAATCAGTCATGGGATTACTCCTGAATCAAAGGCAATTAACAGCTAGATCTCCAGCCGCCCGGCGAAGGCATGTGAGATAGTGCCACCATCCACATACTCCAACTCTCCGCCCATGGGAACGCCGTGGGCAATCCTGGTAGTGCGCACGCATCTGGCGTGGGCCATATCACTGATATAGTGGGCCGTAGCCTCGCCTTCTACCGTGGTATTGGTGGCCAGTATCAGTTCCGACACCTGTCCCTCGCTCAGGCGCTGTTCCAGCTTATCCAAACCAATCTCCCTGGGGCCGATACCGTCCAGCGGTGAGAGGTGTCCACCCAGGACAAAGTAGCGTCCGCGGTAGTCAATGGCCTGCTCTATAACCATCAGTTCAGCCGGTGTTTCCACCACGCATAGCATCGCATCATCGCGATTGTTGTTGGCGCAGATAGAGCATATCTCTGCCTCACTCAGGGTGCGACAGCGACTGCAATTACCGATCTTTTCCATCGACTCAGCCAACACCTGGGACAGGTTACGTCCGCCGGCACGATCTCTCTCCAGTAGATAAAACGCCATACGTTGGGCAGACTTGGGGCCGACCCCAGGCAGACAGCGCAAGGCTTCCATTAATCTATTTAGCAGTGGTTGTTCTGGCATAGGTTAGAACGGCAGTTTGAACCCTGGTGGCAGTCCCATGCCGCTGGTAACACCCGACATGCTGTCCTTGGTCTTATCCGCTACCTTCTGCACCGCAGCATTCATGGCGGCAGCAACCAGATCTTCCAACATCTCTTTATCATCGCCTACCAGGCTATCGTCGATGCTTATCCGCTTTACCTCATGCTTGCCATTCATGACTACCTTTACCAGGCCGCCGCCGGACTCACCCTCAACCTCTTCCAAGGCGAGCTGTTCCTGGACCTTCTGCAGATCATCCTGCATCTTCTGGACCTGTTTCATCATGTTGCCTATACCACCACGCATATCAAATACCTCACTTTTACAAATTCTTTAATCAATCGGTTTTACCGACTCTGTAATCAGTCTTGCTCCAAACTGCTCTTCGGCGGCGCGTACTACCGGATCATCTGACATGGACTGCTCTGCCTCGCGCTGGCGCTCTACTCTGGCCCGTGCCTGTTTCTGAGCTGGCGTTTCGGATTCCGGTTGTGCCACCAGGATCTTAAGATTTAGATCTGTTCCAAGAAATTCCTGCAGCGCCTTCACCAGACGCTGTTCCGAACTATCAACCCGCATGTGTTGGTGTGCCGGATCCAGGGTTAGGGTAAGAGTGGCCCCATCCCAATCACGGTACTGGCAGTTTTCCGCAAGTTGCCTGGAGATGCCGCCTAGATCAAGGCTGGATACCACCATATACCAATCCTTCAGGTCGGATGCCGTCCCACTCGCCTTGGGAGCTGACTGTGGTTCTGGTTGTGATGTTTTAACCAGCCTGTCTGCCTGTTCAGCGTTGTGAGCGGTCTGGGGTGGTTTGACCGCTGTGGCTAGAGGCTTTTTTCTGCTACTACCACCCTGCCGGACCTGGCCCTGTTCTGGTCGGAAAGCCAGCATCCGCAGCAGAACCATTTCAAAGCCGCTTCTAGGGTCGGGAGCCAGAGGCAGGTCGCGCTGTCCAACCAGACCTATCTGATAAAACAGCTGAATATCCTCTGGCGAGATCTTCTGGGCCAGGGTCTGTATCTGTTCATGATCACTGTCGCTGACGGCTATCGCCTCGGGTACGGCCTGAAACAGAGCGATGCGATGCAGCAGGGATAAGAGTTCCTGCAACACACTGGCGAAATCTGGCACCCGTTCCGCAAGTTCGGCCACACCATCCACAACCCGCTGTGGGTCCAGGTCAGCCAGCGCATCCAGCAGTCCAGATACCTGTTCACTGGCGATGGTGCCAAGCATGGCTCGGACATCGTCCTCTCTAACGTCCCCACCTCCAAATGCAATGGCTTGATCCATCAAACTCAGGGCATCACGCATACTGCCGTCTGCGGCTCGTGCTAGCTGCAACAGGGCCGGAATGTCATGCTCCACAGACTCCTGCTTCAGGATAAATTCCAGACGATCCTGGATTTGATCCAGTGGCAGACGTTTGAGATTAAACTGCAAACAACGGGAGAGAACCGTAACCGGCACCTTTTGAGGATCTGTAGTGGCAAGCAGAAATTTCACATGCGGTGGCGGCTCTTCCAGGGTCTTCAACAGCGCATTGAAACTGCTGTCGGAGAACATGTGTACCTCATCGATGATGTACACCTTGTAACGGCCACGCACCGGCGCATACGGGACGTTATCCAACAGTTCCCTGGTCTGATCCACCTTGGTGCGTGATGCGGCGTCCACCTCCAGCATGTCCACAAAACGCCCCTCATCAATCTCGGTACAAGCACTGCACTGACCACATGGGACCGAAGTTACACCCTGCTCACAATTCAAGGATTTAGCAAAGATGCGCGCCAGGGTGGTCTTACCAACTCCACGGGTACCGGTAAACAGATAGGCATGATGCAGACGGTCGTTATCTAGGGCATTGGTCAGGGCGCGAACCACATGCTCCTGGCCAACCAGTTCTTCAAACAGATGGGGACGCCACTTTCTAGCAAGAACCTGATAACTCATGGAAGCCGTATATTCCAATCCAATAAAAGGCTCTATTCTAACCGCACTGGAACCGGGAGCCTAGTGATGTTTGAAATTGGTGGCGGCCCGCCCCAGCCACACCCCGGCACACGATTCCACTGCTGCGGCTGCTCCCTTCCAGGCCTGACCGGGTTCACGGCTTCACGTTGCGAGGGGACCGACACAGGCCACCATAAAGCAATAGACCAGGGAAAACCCTGGCCTTAAATATGAACAGCGACTTTATCACGCCGCACTGATTGACTGCAATCACGAACCAGGGCATTTCTGCCTATTCCAGCCCTGGTAAAACCAGAAATACCTGGGCTATCAGGACAGGGCAGCCCCTTAATCAACAAATAGTGAGGGATGAGATGGCAGACCTGCGTGCTTCCAGCTTGGAGACCTTGCCCCACAAGCTTGATCAGGCATAGTCATCCAACAGTCCAGAGCTGGTGTAATATCTTGGTATTTCCTCTTCAACCGGATCTGCAAGCACCTGCTCTTGATGTTGGAAGTAGTTCGTATGCTCTCTATGATCCTGCTGAAACATGGCAGAACGACTATCCTGCTGCATATTCTCACGATGACTTACATCCACATTTACCAGTTGCAGATTACTTTCGTGCAACATCTCCCGCAGTCGCGGTATCGCCGCTTCCAGGGCTTCTTTTACCGCGCCATGTTGCGCCAGTATGTTCACACTTGCCTGATCGTTCTGAACCGACACATGGACCTGGATCGGCCCCAAATTAGGTGGGTTGATACGAATGGATGATGACTGCACCCCCTTCCCTATCATCCACATGATGCGATCACCCATGGCCTGGCTCCAGCCCTCCTCACCCAGGGGCGCTGCTATGGCCGGTGGTAGAGGGGATCCGCCACTCGCCTGAAAATTCGATAGTTGGGCCAATCCACTTATTGCAGAGTTGATATTAGTCGTTGGTGTAACCGGTGCCTCACTACCGACAACCAGAGTTGCAGGCGTCTTCGGCACCACGTCAGTAACAGCCAATTCCGTCTTCACTGCTCCCAGCAGATCCTGTAGCTGTTTAGTATAACCCTCAACCTTCGATTCAAGCGCGGTCACAACCTCAGCAATTTGGCGTTTAGCCGCATCTGCACCCTGCTTTGCCAACTCTTCGCTCATCTTTAGGACGGGAGCGGTAAATGGTGGAATCTGGCTTCCATCCTGCTGTATGGCCTGCTGTATGATCGGGGGAATATTTGATATTTCACCATTGAACAAGAGAGTGAACAGCGGTGATTCAGGGGAAACTATTGCCGCTAACGGCAAATCATTGCCGGACTCCATTAAATCCTTAAGTTGAGCAAAATCATTGCCGGGCTCTATTAAATCCTTAAGTTGAGCAAAATCATTGCCGGACTCTATTAAATCCTTAAGTTGGACAAAATCCTCGCCGGACAGGATCTCCTTCAGATCGTCAAGGACCGTTGAAATCAGGTTTTCATCGGCAAGGATATCCTTGAAAGTCACTAAAGCTGCGTCAGGACTGCCTTTAATACAGTCACAATGGAGTGTTTCTGATATGGGATTGGAGGTCTGATTAGATTGCAGACCTACACTTGATCCAGTTGGAATTGGTGTGCTCATATACTGACCTCAACTTAGAACTGTTTGTTTGGTCAGTAATCTGCAAATCACGTGCCAGCAATATGTTGCTGCTACATCCTGGTTGGAAGCTCTATCTCAGTCCGAGTACATCCTGCATATCGTATAGGCCCTTCCCCTTTCCGATGATCCAACCTGCCGCACGGATCGCGCCATTGGCAAAGGTCATGCGGCTGGAGGCCTTGTGGGTAATCTCGACCCTCTCCCCCATCGCGGCAAACAATACGGTATGGTCACCCACTATATCGCCAGCCCGAATGGTCTCGAAGCCGATACTGTTACGATCGCGCTCGCCGGTTATACCTTCACGGCCATAGACGGCGCACTCTGACAAATCCCGTCCCAAGGCATCGGCCACAACCTCACCCATGCGCAGGGCCGTGCCGGAGGGCGCATCTACCTTGTGACGGTGGTGGGCCTCAATAACCTCGATGTCCACATCGTCACCCATTACCCGCGCCGCAATATCCAACAGCTTGAAGCATAGATTCACCCCAACACTCATGTTTGGTGCGAACATAATACCGATATCTTTAGAGGCCTCATTCAGCACGGCCTTCTCCGCATCACTCAGTCCGGTAGTGCCTATAACAATCGCCTTACCTGCTTTGCGACATATGGCAACATGCTGCATAGTAGCGGCAGGGGCGGTGAAATCGATAAGTACGTCGAACTCGTTGATCGCCTGTTTTAGATCGTCCACCAGAGTAACCCCCAGCTTTCCCAGCGCTGCGAGTTCACCGGCGTCAGCGCCCAAAAGAGTACTGTCAGGACGCTCAATAGCGGCACCCAGTTCCATACCTTCTGCGTCATATACGGCCTGTATTAGATTGCGCCCCATGCGTCCTGCTGCACCAACGATCGCTACTCTTGCCATATCGAACATCCAGTTTTGTTGTAGTTATTCATCAAAGGGGTGGAGGTAGTTAAAACCCCATACCTTCGAAAAAGTTCTTTACTCCATTCAACCAGGTAGTTGACTGCGGGGTGTGTTTCTTTCCACCATCCAGCATGGAATCATCCAGCTGACGAATCAGATCTTTCTGTTTATCCGTAAGGTTTATCGGTGTCTCTACCGCCACCCTACATATAAGATCGCCTATGGGGCCACCGCGCACAGGTTTGACCCCTTTACCCCGCATGCGAAACATCTTTCCAGTCTGAGTTCCAGCAGGAATCTTCAGCTTGACCTTCCCAGTCAGGGTTGGGACCTCCAACACGCCGCCTAGGGCAGCGGTGCCAAAGCCGATGGGCACATCACAGAATAGGTTGTTCTCTTCCCGGCTGAAGATCTTGTGATCCTTGACCACAACCTGCACATAGAGATCACCCGCTGGACCACCGCTGTCACCCGCTTCGCCTTCACCGGCGAGGCGAATACGATCACCATTATCCACACCTGGTGGAACCTTCACCGACAGGGTCTTGTGTTCCTGAACCCTGCCACTGCCATGACATACATTACAGGGATCATCAATCACACTGCCCTTGCCGCGACAGGTAGGACAGGTCTGCTGTACTGAAAAGAAGCCTTGCTGCATCCTTACCTGGCCATGACCACCGCAAGTACTACAACTCTTCGGGCGTGTACCCTTCTTGGCGCCAGAACCGTTGCACCCTTTGCATTTGACCATGGTGGGCACACGGATCTTGACCGTGGTTCCAGCGACAGCATCTTCCAGTGCCACCTGCAAGTTATAGCGCAGATCGGCACCGCGATGCGCCCTGGCGCCGCCGCCCCTGCCACCACCACTGAAGATATCTCCGAATACATCGCCGAAGATATCGCTGAAATTGCCTCCGCCAAAGCCGCCCGCACCCGGACCGCCCATGGAAGAATCTACTCCGGCGTGACCAAATTGATCATAGGCGGAACGCTTTTGTGCATCAGCAAGAACCTCGTAGGCCTCCTTGGCCTCTTTGAACATCTTCTCCGACTTTGCGGCATCATCCCCGGTATTTCTGTCCGGGTGGTACTTCATGGCAAGTCGGCGATAGGCCTTCTTTATTTCTGCCTCGCTGGCATTTTTATTTACGCCAAGAATTTCATAATAGTCACGTTTAGACATGTTTTTATATTTCCAGCGTTCGGCTATCAGTATTCAACCATAAAAACTGCAAAACGCACGGGCACATAGCACCCGCACGTTCTGCTCTAACAACAGATATCTGATTGTTAATAGCTTACTTGCTATCGTCCTTAACTTCTTCAAATTCAGCGTCAACAACATCATCCGCAGCGGATTCCTCTGCTCCAGAGGCGGCGGTAGCAGCACCCTCGCCCTCCGCACCTTGCTGTGCATAGAGACGCTCTGCCATCTTGGCGGAAACATCGGTGAGGGCCTTGGTCTTCTCCTCAATGGCCTCCTTGTCGTCTCCCTTCATCACCTCTTCCAGATCCTTGATCTTGGATTCAATGCCCTCTTTTTCACCCTCTTCCAACTTGTCATCGCCCATCTCTTCCATGGACTTTTTGATCGCATGGATCATGCTATCCGCCTGATTCCGCGCCTGTGCCAATTCATTGAACTTGCGATCTTCATCGGCATGGACCTCGGCGTCCTTGACCATACGATCGACCTCATCATCACTCAGACCGGAAGAGGCCTTGATCACGATGGACTGTTCCTTACCAGTGGCCTTGTCCTTGGCTGAGACATTCAGAATGCCGTTGGCATCGATGTCAAAACTCACCTCAATCTGCGGCACACCGCGTGGAGACGGTGGGATATCGGTCAGGTCAAAACGTCCCAGCGACTTGTTGGCACCGGCCTGCTCACGCTCACCCTGCAGTACATGCACAGTTACCGCAGTCTGGTTATCATCAGCCGTAGAGAAGGTCTGGCCTGCATTGGTTGGGATAGTGGTATTCTTCTCGATCAGCTTGGTCATGACACCGCCCAGGGTCTCAATTCCGAGTGACAGTGGAGTCACATCGAGTAGCAGCACATCCTTCACCTCGCCGCCCAATACGCCGCCCTGGATAGCAGCGCCGATGGCAACCGCCTCGTCTGGATTCACATCCTTGCGTGGGGCCTTGCCGAAAAACTCTTGAACCACTGCCTGGACCTTAGGCATACGGGTCTGACCGCCCACCAGGATCACTTCATCAATCTCTGACGCAGAAAGACCGGCGTCATTCAGCGCGGTACGGCATGGATCCAGAGTACCGGTTACCAGATCATCTACCAGGCTCTCCAGCTTGGATCTGGTCAGCCTGATGTTCAGATGCTTCGGTCCGGAGGCGTCGGCGGTGATATAGGGCAGGTTGATATCGGTCTGTTGTCCGTTGGAGAGCTCGATCTTGGCCTTCTCTGCGCCCTCTTTCAGACGCTGCAACGCCAGTGGGTCATTACGCAGATCGAAACCCTGCTCCTTTTTAAACTCTTCCACCAGGAAGTCGATAATACGCATATCGAAATCCTCACCGCCCAGGAAGGTGTCACCATTGGTGGAGAGTACTTCAAACTGATGCTCACCATCGATCTCGGCGATCTCGATGATGGAGATATCAAAGGTACCTCCACCCAGATCGAACACGGCCAGTTTCTGGTCACCGCGCTTCTTATCCATGCCATAGGCCAGGGCCGCGGCGGTAGGCTCGTTGATGATGCGTTTTACATCCAGACCGGCGATACGTCCGGCATCCTTGGTGGCTTGGCGCTGGGAGTCGTTAAAGTATGCAGGGACAGTGATTACGGCCTCTGTTACCTCGGCGCCAAGATAGTCCTCAGCAGTCTTCTTCATCTTTTGCAGTATCTTGGCAGACACCTCAGGGGATGCCATCTTATTGCCGTTGACCTCTACCCAGGCATCACCGTTGTCTGCCTTGACGATCGAATATGGCACCATCTTGATGTCGCGCTGTACCACATCATCTTCGAAACGACGCCCGATCAAGCGCTTGATGGCATATATGGTGTTTTTGGGATTGGTTACTGCCTGTCGTTTAGCGGCCTGACCAACCAGAACATCTCCATCATTTGTATAGGCGATTACGGATGGCGTGGTGCGATCACCCTCTGAGTTTTCAATCACCCGAGTCTTATCACCTTCCATCACTGCAACGCAGGAGTTGGTGGTGCCCAGGTCGATCCCTATAATTTTTCCCATGATACGTTATCTCCACAAAAAACTGTTTGTTCTCTAAAATGCTTGGTTATCCCTCAGATGGGGAAAAACCTCGTGTATTTCAAGCCTGTTCGTCAATTTTTACTGGCGTCCCCTGGGAAACCATCACCATAGCCGGTCGAATCAGGCGTTCATTCAGGGTGTAACCCTTCTGCATAACGGCCGTTACCGTGTTTGGTGGCACGTCATCACGAGGCTGAGTGGAGACTGCTTGGTGGTAATCCGGATCGAAGGGCTCACCGATAGGATCAATCTGGACCATCTGGTACCGCTCCATCACATCGGATAGCAGTTTCAAGGTTAGCTTAGCGCCTTCACGCAGGCTCTCTACGTCGGCAGCGTCATTGTTGGCGGCTTCCACACCAAGTTCCATACTATCGCGAACCGCCAGCATGTCTGAAGCAAAACGCTCCAGTGCAAACTTGTGTGCATTCTCCAGCTCTCGCTCATGACGGCGCTGTAGATTATCTAATTCAGCCTTAGAACGCAGCAGTTGATTCCAGTGATCATCCGCCTTGTTTCGAGCATCTTCCAGCATAAGGCGCACATCTTCTGGAATCTCGACCCCATCAACCTGCTCTCCTTCTAACGCCTCCTGGACAATATCATCCGCGGTTGCGTCGCTATCGGTCTCTTGCTGCTTTTTCCCCATGTACCTCTGTCTCCAAATACTGTGAATAAATAAACCACACAAGCGCGCGACTCTACTACGTCGCATCCCATATTCAATCACCTAACGTGGGGATGGTTATAGCTGTTTCAAGGCCGTACTCAACAATTTAGCCGTAACATCAACCACAGGAATTACCCGATCATATTCCATGCGCTTGGGGCCTATCACCCCCAGCACCCCGACCACTTCGTTATCAATTTCGTATGGGGCAGTTACAACACTGCATGTATCCAGATGGGTATAGCCTGATTCCTCGCCGATGAATATCTGTACGCCCTCAGCGTGCAAACAGCCATCCAGTAGCTGCACTATCTCATGCTTCTCGCTGAAGGCATCAAATAGTTGTCGCAGTTTATGCATATTCGACAACTCACTGAAGTTCATCAAGTTAGTCTGGCCAGCTAGCAGGAAGTCCCCTTCTCCATCGACTGGGTCCAGGACATGCTCTGTCATCTCAATAGCCCTGTTCATGATACGGTTCATATCCGTCTTGGCCAGACGCAACTCATTAATCATAGACTCTCTGACTCGGCTCAGTGTATACCCCGAGTAGGTCTTGTTGATGTAATTTGCCACCTGCTCCAATTCAGATACCGAGTAATGCCGTCTGGATTTGATGATGCGATTCAGCACCTCTCCAGATTTTGTCACCAGGATGACCATCACGTTATCCCCAGACAGCGGCAAAAACTCTATGTGCAGAAAGGATACGTGATCTCGCCTGGGTATCATCACCACGCCCGCCATATGGGTCACCCTGGAGAGCATTTTGGATGCTGACTCCAACATCTCAGGGGAACTATGATCGTTGGCAAGTTGGATCTTGAGATTATCAATCTCGTCCTTATTCAGATGCTTCAGGGTTACCAGAGAGTCAATAAACATGCGGTAACCATCAACCGTGGGTACCCTGCCGGATGAAGTATGAGGAGAGGTTACCAGCCCCACATCTTCCAGATCAGACATAATATTTCTTATGGTCGCAGGGCTCAGGTCCATACCTGCATCATGTGCCAAGGTCCTGGAACCAACAGGTTCACCATCGCGTATGTAGCGCTCGATGAGTACCTTCAGAAAGTGTTGGGCACGTTCGTTAACGGTGCCGCCACTAACAGCTTCTTTTGCTGCCACATCCCACCTCAAATAAAGACCCGTTCTGGAATATCTAGCACTCTTGCATACTGAGTGCTAACTATGACAATTATCGGGCTCTCTGGCCGAGTGTCAAGAATTCCATTCACAATACATCTTTTATTTTGTGGTTTATCCAGTGTACTTATACCATCCCCATACCTGGGAAAGCCGTTCAGGTATGCGTCTGTATATCTTATTGTGGATAATAAGATTATTGTTGGCGGGCCGTAGAAGCCATGTTAAATTTGCCAAATCCGTTCCCCAACCAATTCCTTTTGGTATGAATATATGAAAGCAGCATTCCGTACGATCGCGTTGATAGGCAAACACCGCGGTAGCCATATCAAGGATACGATACACAACCTGAATGATTTCTTACTTGACCAGGGCCTGAATGTGCTGGTGGAAACGAACACGGCAGATCATCTGGAGGAACGTGGCTTGCGGACAGCCGGGATGCGCGAGATTGGAGAAAGCTGTGATCTGGCTATTGCGGTGGGCGGTGACGGCACACTCCTGCACTCGGCATGCAGTCTGGCTGAATACGACGTGGCACTGCTGGGCGTCAACATGGGACGACTTGGTTTCCTCACGGATATATCCCCCTACGGCATGACTGCGGCGGTGGGAGAGATTCTGGATGGTAACTATATTGAGGAGAAACGCAGCTTGTTGGAGGTTGAGGTAGCAGGCAAAACCTTCAGGGCATTGAATGACGTGGTGATCCACAAGTGGAATATTGCCCGGATGATCGAATTCGAGACCTATGTGGGCGGACAATTCGTAAATATCCAACGGTCGGACGGTTTCATCATATCCACCCCCACCGGCTCTACCGCCTACAACCTCTCCTGTGCCGGTCCTCTGGTACACCCTGATCTGAATGCAAACATCCTGGTGTCAATCTGCCCCCATACCCTGAGTAACAGGCCGATCGTGGTGGATGGAGATGCTGAAATCAAGATAGTTGTATGTGGGCAAACAACCCACAAGGATATACAAGTCACTTGTGACGGACTTCGAACAGCACAACCGCTAGACAACACAATCACGATAAATAAACACCCTAGCCCGATTCGCCTGATCCACCCAAAAGACCATGACCATTTCAACACCCTAAGGGTCAAACTGGGGTGGAGTGACAACCCTGTTTAAACTCAGCGGATTATTGGTTAGCATTAGCATAATAGTTGGCCGTGCCTCTATGGCCGAAACCCGAACCCAATAATGTCCCTGACTCGATAGATGCTCACCCAAATCCACATCAAAGATCTGGCCATCGTCTCCTCCTTAGAGCTAGACCTAAGGCCTGGCATGACCACCCTCACCGGCGAAACAGGGGCTGGCAAATCAATCCTGATAGACGCCCTGGGACTGGTTCTGGGGGAACGGGCTGATAACGACATGATCAGAGACGGCTGTGATCGAGCAGAGATAACCGCTATTTTGGATATCACAAACCTGAATGGTGCAAGCGCTTGGTTGCAGGAGAACTCCCTGGATGCCGCTGGCGAATGCATCCTGCGTCGAGTACTGGCGCGTACTGGAAACTCCAAGGCATTCATCAATGGTAGCCCAGTACCGGCAAAATCCTTGCAGACCCTGGGCGATCTCCTGGTAGATATACACGGCCAACATGCCCACCAGTCCCTGCTCAAGAGAGAGCATCAACGGGAACTGCTGGATGACTATGCAGGACACTCGGAGTTAAAACGCCAGGTTGCTGCCATATTCCAACTCTGGCAGCAGTCACAGACCAGACTGCAACAATTGGCGGCCGCCTCCGGTGAGCGTAGTGAAAAGCTGGAACTGTTGCGTTATCAGGTAGTCGAGCTGGATGATCTGAATCTGGCCGGAGCAGAACTGGCATCGCTGGATGACGAACACTCGCGTCTAAGCAATGCAGGCCAGCTTCAGAGCGGTTGCAACCTGGTTCTCACCAGCCTGTATGACGATGAAAGCGCCATCCAGGGGCAACTCGCAAAAATCCAGAATGAACTGGAACGGATGATCGCAACCGACCCATCCCTTACCGAGATACATCAGATGTTAGATGGGGCCGTCATACAGGTACAGGAGGCCACACACACACTGCGCCAATACGCCGACCGCATTGAAATGGACCCGGCGCGTCTGGAACTGGTAGAGCAGCGTATCGGCGATATCCACGACATAGCCCGCAAATACCGCTGTAAACCCGAAGAGATTGCCGACACCAAAACCAAATTGAAACAAGAACTTGAACAGCTTGAGCATGCGGACATTCACCTGACAGAGCTGGAACAAGAGGTCGAAACCCATTGGGCCAACTACCTGGACCTAGCCAATAAGCTCGATGCCAGCAGGCGCAAGGCCGCGAAAAACCTCTCGTTAGAGGTAACCTCCGGGATGAACTCCCTGGGGATGCCAGAGGGACGCCTGGAGATTGACATTGAGACCCTGCCGCAAGAAAAGGCTGGTGCCAATGGCCTGAATCGTATTGAATTTCTAGTAAGCGCCAACCCAGGGCAAGCGCCAAAACCCCTGATCAAGGTGGCATCCGGGGGAGAACTTTCCCGCATAAGCCTGGCACTTCAGGTGGCTACCGCTAGATGTTCAGGCACACCAATATTGATCTTCGATGAGGTGGATGTGGGTATTGGCGGTGGAACCGCAGAAATCGTTGGTAAGCTGCTACGCCAATTAGGCGAGTACCGACAGGTGCTCTGTGTGACCCATCTACCTCAGGTTGCAGCCCAAGGTCATAATCACCTACAGGTCACCAAGACGGGAGAGAACGGAACGGTGAAGACGGAGGTAATCACCCTGGATGGTGATCCCCGAGTCGAGGAGATAGCCCGCATGCTAGGTGGCATCAAAATCACAGACCAGACCCTGGCCCATGCCAAGGAGATGATCAGTCATTCCCAGATGTGAAGATATGAACAGAAGCTAATTCCGATCATCTCAAGCCTTACTAATCTTGCACCTAGGGCTGTTGCAGCGACCATATATAACCAGGGAGTGGTCCTCAATCTCGAAGCCATTTTCCTTGGCTATCTCGCGTTGGCGTTGTTCGATAACCTCGTCGGCAAACTCAACCACCTTGCCACAAACCACGCACAGCATATGGTCGTGATGACGACCGCGATTCAGCTCATATACAGCAAATCCACCCTCGAAATTATGCCGAGTGACCAATTCGGCAGTCTCGAACTGGGTCAACACCCGATAGATGGTAGCCAGGCTTATCATCTCGCCCTGTTGTAGCAATATTTTGTATAGATCTTCGGCACTTACATGCTGATCCCCACAATTTTCCAGCACCTCAAGAATCTTTATCCGTGGAACCGTGACCTTCAGACCGGCCTTTCTTATCTCATGATCTTCCAAGATGATATCTCCGTGGATACAGGGAGTATCTAATTGAATCGCCGATGGGCCGCGTTTGCGCCCAAATAGCAATTATCAGATGCCCATTAGTGTGTTCACAAAGCGAATCGGGTATCATTCCGCCAACCAAATTTAATCATACTGGGTTGTTATCTAATGCAAAAGCTTTTCATTTCCTGGCTCTTCGTTGCTGTTCTGTTTATCGGAGGCTGTTCCACCCTGGAAGACCTGGGTGAGGCCATACCTGATGCCATGGGAAATACTCCTTTGATGTACAAACCTGATATTCAACAAGGCAATGTTGTCACTCAGGAGATGGTAGACAAACTGCAACCAGGCATGACCCGAAGACAGGTAACCTACGTCCTTGGAACTCCGTTGCTTGTAGATACCTTTCATCAGAATCGTTGGGACTACATCTACACCAAGGAAAAAGGAGGTGGCGCTGGGAATAAGCAGCGGGTCTCCCTATTCTTTGAAGACGACGTGCTAATCCGGATCGAAGGTGACCTTCGACCCGCGCCGAATGAAGATCCATTAGCTGGAGGCGAAGAGACAGTATTCAGCGTCCCTGACTACAGCAAGAAGGATAAAGGGTTCTTTGAGAAAACTCTCAACACCATGGGTGTTGATACCGATGATGAGGAAAGTGCACCCAGTGCCGCCGGTATGAGTAAGGACGACCAACTGCCAGAGATGGACAAGGACAATGAACTTCCTCAGACCGCTGAGGAAGCACAGGTAGCTAGCGATCCTTCATCGGAAGAAGAGCAAGTGGAAGATACTGAGGAAGAACAAGATGAAGAGACGAAGGAAGAGAAAGGTTTCTTCTCCCAGGCTATGGATGCGATCGGACTCTGATACCTGATTATATGTCCACACATAAAAGAGCCGACCACTGCAAACTTGTAGCGGTCGGCTTTTTATCTTTTAGGCCCTAGCCAGGCGCTTACTAAACTTACACCTCTTAGGCCAGACTAAGCACCGTTAGGCCTTATCTTTTACCTCGGCCTCAGTTTTTTCCTTTTTGTCCCCAGTAGCTGCCTTTTTCTTACGTGCGGCCTTAGGGTCAGCGATCAGCTCACGGTAGATCTCCACCCTGTCACCAGTGGAAAGTTCATCATCCAGCCCTACAGTTTTCCCGTAGATTCCAACCTTCGCTGTTTCCGGATCAATCTCCGGGAACTTCTCAGCAATATGGGATTGCACAATAGCGTCCTTCACAGTCATGCCGCTATCACCCGCGATCTTCACGATGACCTGCTCTTTCGCAGTGGCATATGCCACCTCAATCTCAATATGTTCACTCACTACCGTATACCTCGTCAGCTCTGTTACAGAATGCGTCCACCAAAGTGTTGGCAATCTGGTTGAACACCGGCCCAAAGGCGGCATTGATTAATTTCCCGGAGAAGTCAAAATCCAACTCCAGCTCAACCTTGCAGGCATCCTCTCGCAAGGCCTTGAACTCCCATCCACCTCTCAGGTGTTTAAACGGTCCCTCGACAAGTTGAATGTCCATATGTTCCCCCAAGACCATCTTGTTACAGGTGGTAAACTTCTGCCTTACTCCAATCCTTACCACCTCCAATTCTGCACATACCTGATCCTCAGTGCGGGACAACAGCGTGGTTGAATTGCACCAGGGCAGAAACTCAGGATAGGATTCTACATCATTTACCAGGTCAAACATCTGCCTGGCAGAGTACATCACCAAGGCAGATTTTTTGACAATAGCCAATCGATTGCTCCTGTTGCATTCAAAAACACAATGACCACCGCCACTGGCGTGACACGCCTGATTACCAGTCGCCAGATTTTGTATATAAAACCGTCACCCATATTAAACTCATCAACCGATGAGCTTCTGGATATATAGCGACCAGCAAACAAGGCAATCAGCAACCCACCCAAGGGCAACATGATATTTGCACTCAAATAGTCCAGCAGGTCAAAGAAGGTTTTACCAAATAACTGGTACTCCTCGCCGGACCAGACATTGAATGAAAACACACTGCCCAGACCAAGAAACCAGACCGACAAACCCACCCAGATTGACGCCCTCAACCTGCTCATACTCTTATTCTCAACCAACCAGGCAACCGCAGGCTCAATCAGCGAAATGCCAGAGGTCCAGGCGGCAAATACCAGCAGCACGAAGAAGATAGTGCCAAATATTTGTCCCCCGGGCATTGCTCCGAAGGCAATTGGCAAAGTCTGGAAGATCAGACCAGGGCCAGAGCTTGGTTCCAGGCCGTTGGCAAATACCAGCGGAAATATAGCCATACCCGCAATCAGGGCTACAACCGTATCCAGTAGCGCAATTATGATAGCTGAAGAGGTTATGGAATTTTGCTTCGGCATATAGGAGCCATATACCATGATAGCGCCCATACCAAGACTCAGGGTGAAGAATGCGTGGCCCATGGCAACCAGCACAGGTTCACCATTGAAGGTACAGCTCTCCACCTCATTTATGACCTTACAGTCAAAGAACACCTTGGTGTAATTCGGAGTAAACAGAAACTCTAACCCCTGTTGAAAGGCACCAGTGTTATATGCGTACGCCAGCAACACCAGTAACAACACAAATAGTGCTGGCATCAGAATACGCACCGCCTTTTCAAGCCCATGCCGCACCCCTCGGGCTACCACGGCCATACACATCACCATGAACAGGGTGTGCCAGGCCAACAGACGTTCTGGATCACCAACCAGATCGCTAAAAATATTCTGCGCGCCATCAGCGGTAACACCGTTAAAGATCCCAACGGCGGTACGAAAGACATAGGACAGGGCCCAACCAGCAATCACACTATAGTAAGAGAGGATGAAAAAGCCCGCCAACACCCCTCCCCAGCCTAGAAGAGACCAAGCTGGATGCGCATTCTCGTTCTTCGCTAGAGAACGCATGGTATTTATTGGACTTTGACGACCCCTGCGGCCGATCATAATCTCGGCCATCATGATGGGAACGCCCACAATCGCTATACAGATCAGATAGACTACAACGAACGCACCGCCGCCGTTTTCTCCTGTTATATATGGAAATTTCCAGATATTACCCAGACCAACGGCAGATCCGGTTGCGGCCAGGATGAACATCAGGCGGTTCGACCATTGGCCATGAATAGAAGTGCGTTCTGTCATATTCTGCTGTCCTAGATCTATGATCTATATTATTTTTTGAATACCTGATCCCGCCTACACGTAACTTATACGCTCATACATCTGGCCGCACTGAGTATTTTCAATATCTTAATGTAGCGGATATAAATATTTTATATGGGGAGTCAGCAACGGTATCCATCTACTGATCCACCAATCCCGTATTCTCAATTAAAATCAGTCTCAGGACAAGGTGGGCAGTTTTTTACGCTCATCTGCTGGCATATAGAGCTGAAGCTCGAATACAATGCCCGCTATGTCAAAGAAATCAAACAAGAAGGCCAGCCACTCCGGCAGCACCATTGCCCTGAACAAAAAGGCAAAACATGAGTACTTCATCGAAGAGAGGTATGAAGCGGGTGTTGCCCTGCAAGGATGGGAAGTAAAAAGCATGCGCGAAGGCAAGATGCAACTGAGCGAAAGCTATGTAACCATAAAAGATGCTGAGGCCTTTCTGTTCGGTGCCCACATCACTCCCCTGCCCACCGCCTCCAAGCATATTCAAACCGACCCGGTGCGAACCCGCAAACTTCTGCTCAATCGTAGAGAACTAGACAAACTTATTGGGCTTGTGGAACGCCGCGGCTATACCTTGGTGCCACTTGCCATGTACTGGAAAAAGGGATTCGCCAAGCTTGAGATAGGCCTGGCCAAGGGTAAAAAACTACATGACAAACGCGCTACAGACAAGGATCGGGACTGGGCGCGGGACAAGCAGCGCATCCTCAAACACAGCTGAACCTGACATTACGTCAGCCACAATTACAATTATCCGAATAATCAGTGTGTTATAGCGTGCATAACCCAAAAACACTGGGCCAAATCGAAAACTTACATACGCCCCCACAAGCAAAAAAACGCTTGCTGTTCTACACTTTCAATATGTTGGTTGGATAAACTAAATATGGTTTAGGGAGAGTTCAATGAGCAGGTTCAAATCACTATACCTTGGCGCAATATACACGATCTTTGTTATTGCTATCTCATCTGGCGGAGCCAGTGCCCAGCAAGCTGACTGGAACCCACATTTCAGCAGTGAAGCCACTTCAAACTACGATGGATCATTTATAAAAGTGGGCCATAAAGGCAGAAGGAATACAGCCTTAGCTATTGGCGCCATAGTTCTCGGCACCATGTTATATAACCAGAACCAAAACCGAAGCAGAAATTATCAAGGTAATTACGCTGGAGACCGGCACACTAACTGGTGTCATAACAGATATCGCTCTTATCGCGCATATGACAACACCTTTCAACCCTACAATGGTCGTCGTCGCGAGTGTATTTCACCCTATTACTAGGCAACGCCTATTAAGCTAGCACTAAGGCCTGCGATAACCGCAGGTCTTTTTTGTTAAACCCAGCAGCGCCACCAGACCCGAGCCAAATAGCCAGACCGCCGCAGGAAGAGGCACTGGCTGGACTGACCAAGTTGAATCACCCGGCAATCCGGGAGTTCCAAGGTCGCCATCACCGTAAAAGCTTGTACTCAAGGCATAATCCATACCGTTCATGGTAAACCCCACCGTTCCAGTTAATTCCCGACTCTCCCCTGCCACAGCAAAGCCAGAAGTATATTCAAGCCTCACAATCTCCAACCCACCAAAACTAAGTACAATCTCATCTGAGCTATTTGTCAGAGAAAACCCTGAGTAAACGTAATCTGCAGTATAGCCGCCGTTCAAAGCTATATCACCACCCCTTCCAAACACAAAGTAGTCAAAAGGATTAAGCATGAGTGGGCCAACATTGATAACGTGGAAATCACTACCATTATCCGACAGAGTTAACCCATCCAAGTCCAGACTATTTCCGGTGAGATTGCGTATCTCAAACCACTCTCCCTTGGCATCGGACACCGCAGCTGGATTAGCCATAACCTCAGTAATGATCAAATCGCCGGGTGAAATAGATGCGGCAGAGACAGTCAGAGATACAACAAGAAGGGCAAAGGCAAGGCCTAGCAGTTTGATTCCATTCATAGCAATTCTTCCATGATTGTTTTGTTATGAACCACCAATCCTGATGGTAGTTATTTTACAGAGCAGCAGAATTTATTTCCTGCGGTTCGTTGAGCATTATTAACTAAGCTGATACCAGAAACAAGCCCGCATAATTAAAGACATAGATTTAACATAGCAAGGAACCCTCCTCCCATATATACTGTCTACGGTTTACAACCACATGGGGGCGACATTGGCTTCGACGTGGGTGGCAAAACCTAAGGTGCATGCCGAGGACACAGATATCCTCGTTAAAAATTCTGTAAAAACTATAGTTGCCAACGACGACAACTACGCTCTCGCCGCTTAATAACCGGTAGAAGCCGTCTGACTGGAGCCGTGCTTATGCGTCCAGGTCCCTCGGGACACTCAGGCGTCATATCTCATAAGATCGCGATGAAACAGGTCCGGGGTGGATTCGCTAAAACTTAACCGGAATCGCTGTATATATGCCCTGTCTGTCGGGCGGTATCCAGTTAAACATAATCGACAGCTCTAAGCATGTAGAGCCGAGGGCGGAGTACTTGCGGACGCGGGTTCGATTCCCGCCGCCTCCACCAACCTTTTCTTGTTTATCAATGCGTTAACATTTTATGTTGCCCGCCAAAACTGTCCATAATGGGCAGCTTTTGGCACTCATGGGCAGCTTTTTTGTATAACGAGAATGATTTTTCCAGAGAGAATATTTCATTCGCCAGACAAAATTTGTCCGGACTAACTCTCCATATCTCTTTGTAGGTAGCAACAGCGTCTTTTCTCTGATTGCCGGTTTCTATAGCCATTATTTCCATCTAGATATACAACGCTGCGAGAACGACAACCGTAACTGCAACCACAATTAGACCAAGAGATATCCTACAATCTTGGAATAATAGTTCGAATCGACTATACTGAACGAATCGAACGATATTGAGAGATCAAAGACGATGGAAGCACTTTCTGCCAACGAAGCGAAAACCCATTTCGGCGACATGCTGTTAAAGGCACAGCGTAATCCGATCCAGATTAACAAGAACGGTAAACCCGTTGCCGTGGTTATCTCAGCGGAAGAATATGAAAACATCGAAGCGCTCAAGTTGCGATTGTTACAATCAAGAGCGATGCAGGCCAAGGCCGATATTGAAGCCGGAAATCTGGTCGATGGCGAATCTTTTTTAGATGAGCTGGAAGAGGGTCATCTCGATTGATGCCAGCAACCTATCGCTTAACCCCGGATGCCCAATCTGATCTGATCGAAATTCGCCGGTATACTGTACAACAATGGGGACCTGCTCAGTCCCAAAAATACCTATCAGATCTCCGAAAAACGATACGTCTTCTTGCCGAGACACCTTCCCTGGGAAAATCCAGGCCAGAGGTCGAAACGGATGTATTGAGCTTTCCTCATGTTAGTCATGTCATCTATTACATGGTGCATGAGCAACAGTTGGTAATATTCGGCGTGCTGCACAAACGTATGGTGCCATTCAATCACCTGGTAGAGCGAGAGGTGATTTAAGTGGGGTTGTAAGCCGTGACCCACCAATATGACATCAATATCAGTTCGAACACAGAAATACGCATCATTAGGTGGGGCATATTTCAACGCGAATAATATCCATAACTGGCTCAATATTCAGTGCAATTTAACAACTCCGCTATTTAGGTGTTTAAGGAATGTTCAACTTGCTGTTGGGAATATTCATGCCCCATCCGCCGATACCCCCGTTTTCCTTACAATACCCCTTGTTAACATTCTGGGAGAGATTCACAAAGAGCACATCTCCGTTCTCAGCCTGAGGCGCATTTAGTTTCATGGTAGTCTTGGTGCTGTTGGGGGGAATAATACGCACCTGACCACCAACAGCCTGTTTGTCAAAACTCTTTTGCAGAACTCCCTGCGCTATTACCTTCAAAGTATACGGCGAGGTGTTTTTGATATCCGCGTTCCACTTCTTTTCCTGATCGAACCAGCGGATGTTCTGTAGCTTGACCTCTATCAGAGAAATCCTGGGCACCGGATTAATTGTTTTGGAATGGATGTTTTTGTTTCGAACCAAATTGCGCAGTGTGGCCTTAAATTCATAAATTGCGCTACATCTAATCCAGTTACCCATAACCTCCTGGGTCTGCCCGGGTTGGATGGACTGCATGATCTTGGTTCCCCCGGTGGCCAGGGTGGAAGCATTGGTATTATTCGTTCTCTGCATGGTCTGTACGGATAGCTTTCCAGGGTTGATCGCTGCGCTGCCGTTGTTGCGCACCTTGACTTTCCAGAACCAGCTGCCGTCGTCCCTGGTCCCTATGCGCACCTCGGTAATCATGGCATTGATTATCTGGATCTTGACCATGTCTTTAGAAATTCCAGACTCGGGCCTGAGCGCTTCTTGCCGCTGAAAGGTCTTCGGCGTATCAGTGGGAATGGGGCGGTTTTCCCTAGCCTGGACCTGACCAACAAACAAGACCAAGAGCAGAAAAAAAGCTACGGAAAATAGCCAGTTTTGAAGTGTTCGATTATTCATAATACTCTCCTTTTTATTCTTTTCGGCGTGAGATCGAAACAGCAAAAAAGTGGACGCATCTATTTTTCTTCATTTCTTGGCTGTCATGATCTTCCCCCGATAAAATGGACACCCCATATTTCATGCTCTCAGCACCACCGTGCCTTCACGGCGAACATCTTCAAGTCCAATTCTAGCGCCTGCAATTTGTTCGTCTGTCCATGCAAATCCTTCTCGCCAAAATCGAGATTTCAGACTCAAGCGATTTGCTAAATTAGTATTAATATTTCTTAAGCGGATTGATACTTCATTCCATGATTCTGCAATTACATGCTCTTGTTCATGGCTTTTCATTGCACCATCATTTAATGATGCATAATAACCATGTGTAAGGTTGTAAGCATGTGATAATGAAACTTCGGCTTTCTCTTTTCGTCGCTGTTTTGTGTCCACGTATCAATATAAGTACGCGGCAGCCGCAATAGCTACTAACGTCGGCACCGTATTAGCGGGCAAGCCAGCAATTGTTGATATAGTTTCAGGATCCATAATTATTCACTTAAGAAACCAGCAGTCACTAAACGTACTCAGTCGGCCCGTATAGCTATATAAGTGAGAATCAATAGGAAGCTGTAAGCGGCTGTATCTATAGGACTTCATATATCCATGTCTCGTTATTAAGATGAGCAAATAGGGACCCTGATTTGTTTGACTCATTCAGTCTATCAGACTCATTAACAAGGTCAATAGTGTGGTTGTTATAGTTCGCTTTAAGAGTAGATCGATTGCTTTTAAATGGTAACTAAAATGTCCGGTATGGTGTTGTTAACCGCCCCATGTAGATTGAATCGTTAACGTCTCTTGTGTGTCGTTAGCGACTGCCCATCACACACAGACCAGGTTTTGGGTAACTTACCGTTAGTTCTGCTAGTTCTATGTGTCATCGACCTAGACTTTTTTTACGCGTCCTTTTTATGTATAAAGATTGATTAAAGATCTACATCTGAATTAGATATTTGGATACACCACAACAAGTGGTTTAACACGCAATATAGTGGGGCAACTATGGGGGCAACAAGATATTTGTAATCACTCCATACCGTATATTATCAGTATGTTACGATTGCTTATCGGTAGTCGCCGCCCCACCAAACGACAAAGGTCGCCATCAGGCGGCCTTTTGTCGTTTTAGGCGTGGGAATAACGAACACGCGGAGCGGGTTTGACAAGGCAGCGGAAGCTGCTGCTAATGGATGATTAATTCTAGTTGGTGGTGGCAATATTATGGATTGGGTGCGCATGCTGGCGTAGACGCCAGTGACAAGGGCTTTGACCACTTTTCTCTGTTGGGCAGCGCCAGCGCCGCCTTTAGTGCCTATAATGAATGTGGGAGTCAAATTTCCGCGCATGGCTCAAAATAGGGAAAGCAAAATATTGACCAATCGGGGCAAACCATAGGCCCTCGGGGCGCCCCTGAGGAGTTGGCATCATGAGAGCACTAATTTCCGGCCTGATCCTGTCGCTTGTTTTGGTGGCAGGTCTCAATGCGGCGGAGAAACCACCAGCTGCGCAGAAGGCGCAGCACACCTTTGTGGTGGGTTTTGCCCAGGACACCCTGGACAATGACTGGCGTAGCGCCCAGGTCCGTGAACTGCGGCAAGCCTTTGCCCCTTATCCCGAAGTTCGTCTCATTGTCACCGATGCCCAGGGGCGCACCGCAAAACAGATCCAGGATATCGATAACCTGGCCGACCAGGGCGTGGATGTGCTGATCACCAGCCCGCGCGACGGAGTGGCCATGACCCCGGCCATCAGCGCCGTCTACCGGCGCGGCATCCCGGTGGTTCTGCTGACCCGGCGTATCCAAAGCGATGACTACACCACCTTTGTCGCCCCCGATGATTTGGCCATTGCCGCTCAAGCAGCCGATGTGCTGGCGGAACGGTTGAACGGCAAGGGAGCTGTCTTGGAACTGCAAGGCGTTCCCACGGCCACCACCGCCATCCGGCGGAGTGAGGGGTTTGCAACGGCGCTCAAGAAGTATCCGCAGATGAAGATCGTAGCCTCTCGGGTAGGCAACTATCTTCGCGCCGATGCCCTGCATCAGGTGGAAGCGGTGTTGGCGGAGGGGATCCACTTCGACGCCATCTACGCCCATAGCGACAGCATGGCCGCTGGCGCTCGCATGGTATTGCTTGCGGCAGGCATCGACCCGAAAACGATCCCTATCGTCGGTATCGACTACATCGCCGAGGCCCGCAAGGCCATTCGCAACGGTGAGCAGCTCGCCAGCTTTACCTATCCCACCTGCGCCAAGGAAGGGGCGCAACAGGTGCTCAAAATACTGCACGACAGACCGTTTGAACGAGAGGTAACCGTTGATTCCGTCAAGGTGACCCGCGACAACGTCGAGCAGGTGGAAACCATCTTCTAAACAACGCCATGTCCTTGCAGCTTCGACATCGACTGATCATCGTCTGGTTATGCACCATCGTGCTCGCCATGAGCATCGCCGCCGGGCTGTTCATGGTGCTGCTGTTGGACTTTCACCACGCCAATGCACAGGCCCGCCTGCTGGATGGCTTCGAACACCTGCAAAACCGCATCAGCGGGATGGCCAGCATCATTCGGGAGAATGGCAAGCGCTTTGCGGCACGCAGCGACGTCGTCTCATCACTCAGCATGATCGAGCGCTACCAGGACCGCATTACCTACCGGCCGCTGGTGTTCGACCCGGAGAAAAAACACCTGGCCGGGGAGTTGGCCAGCCTGGTGCAGGCCTCAGGCATGTCAGAAGGGAAACTCCACTCCGGCAGTACCGCAGTGGCCGGTTTCAGTGGCGGCCGCCCGGGCTTTCTCTCCTATGATGGGCAGGGTGAGCCGGTATTTTGGCGCGCAGAAAGCAGCGGAGAGCCCTTTACCCGACAAACCGCCGTCGACAAATACCTGCAAACGCCGGTGCCCAAACCCCTGAGCTACTCCGAGGTGGAGCTGCGCTTGAGTGTGAAAGAGTCGGTACTGACGATTGAGGGCATCATTCCGATACTGCGCCACCTGGCAGATGGTAAAAAGGAGATAGTCGGTCATCTGGTGCTCTCGCAGTTTCTGGATCAGGACTTTGTCGATGAGATCAGTCGCCATCTGGGGTTAGAGCTCTTGCTGTACGGTGAGCGGATGATATCGATCGGTGAAGCGTCACTGCCACAGTTGCCGACAGGGCAGATATCACCTGAACTCTCCCGGCTTACCAAAACAGCTACCCACCCACTCTGGTTAACCAGCGAGAACTATTATGCCGCGACCGCCCGCCTTCCCCTTGCCCAAGGCGTTGGAGCCCATCTGGTGCTTGGATTAAACAAGGTCTTTTTGCACGCAGAGATCCGTGCCCTGCGCCTGGCGATGTTGGTCGGACTGCTGATCGCCACGCTGGTCATTCTCGGCGTCGGCCTGCTCTATTTGCGCCGTGTGATATCGCACCCCCTGGGACATCTACTGCATGGGATCGAAGCCGTATCCAGCGGAAACTTTGTGCCGCTGGAGGGTGGGGAGAAGGATGATGAGCTGGGCCGCATGGCGCACGCATTTAATAAGATGGCGGCAAAGCTGGAGACGCAGCAGCAGGAGTTGCTCACCCTCAACCAGGGGCTGGAACAGCGGGTAGAGGAACGCACTGCGGAATTGGAACAGGCCCGCGACAGTGCCGAAGCGGCCAATCGGGCCAAGAGTCTGTTTCTCTCCAACATGAGCCACGAACTGCGCACCCCGCTGAATGCTATCCTGGGTTTCGCCCAATTGATGCAACATGCCCATAATCTCACTCAGGTTCAACAGCACGATCTGGGCACAATCAATAACAGTGGGCAGCACCTGTTGGCACTGATCAACGATGTGTTGGAGATCTCCCGCATCGAATCAGGGCGCCTCAGCCTGACACCGAACATCTTCAATCTACATACGCTGCTGGGTGCAGTTGAAGAGATGATCCGCCTTCGCGCCGATAGACAGGGACTGTCGTTGCGCGCCGAGCTTGCCGATGACCTGCCCGAATTTGTGGAAGGCGATGAACACCGTTTGCGTCAAGTACTGATTAACCTGTTGGGTAATGCAGTCAAATACACCGACAGTGGTTGGGTGGACATGCGGGTTCGCCTGGACCACAGCCCTCCGGCCTCCTCTGTTCGCTTCGAGGTGGAGGATACCGGTCTCGGCATCGACGAGAGCGATAGGCGACGCATTTTTGAACCCTTTTTCCAGGCCGCCGGCGGCATCGCCAAGGGCGAGGGAACCGGCCTCGGTCTTGCCATCAGCCATGAATATGTGGCGCTGATGGGCGGGAAGATCACAGTGGAGAGCCATCCCGGCGAAGGTAGCCTGTTCCATTTCTCGATCCCTTTAGAGGGCGTCGATTCAGCAACGGTCACCGAGGCCGAAGGTAAACGCCAGGTGATCGGCCTGCAACCTGGACAACTCAACTTCCGCATTCTTGTCGCCGAAGACAATAGCGACAGCCGCCAACTCCTGCATCGTATCCTGGAGAAAATCGGGCTGACGGTCAGAGATGCGGTCGACGGTCAACAGGCGGTGGAACAGTTCGAGCAATGGCGCCCACAATTTATCTGGATGGATATGCGGATGCCGGTGATGGATGGTTACGAAGCGACCCGGCGCATCAAGGCGCATCCGGCGGGTGACAAGACAGTAGTGGTCGCCCTCACCGCCAGTGCGTTTGAAGAGGACCGCGCTAAGGTGCTTGCCGCAGGATGCGATGACTTTGTCCGTAAACCGGTCACAGAAGCGACCATCTATTCGGTTCTGGAACGTCACCTGGGGTTGCGGTTCCGCTATGCCGGGGTGGAAAAGCCTCAGGCACTGCTGGAAAACAGTGTACTGCTACAACGCATGGATCGGCTGCCGGACGATCTGCAAACGGCGCTCAGGAACGGGGTGTTGGTACTCGATCCAACGGTGGTTGAAGAGGCAATTGATAAAATTGGCACAATTGATGCCAAGTTGGCGGAAACCTTAAAGTCGATGTTGGAGGGATTCCGTTTTAATGAGATCCTGGAACTACTGCCGGAAGAACAACCGGCGGACCCTGATAGCAACGAGAGGCAATCATGATAGATGCAGATGGTTCAATAACTAATAACGACGTCGAAACCAATGTGGTGATCGTCGACGACAACCCCAACAATCTGAACCTGTTGAACAATATGCTCACCCGGGCCGGTTTCAAAGTGCGGCCAGCCCTGGACGGCGAGATTGCATTACGCTCTATCAATCTGCATCCGACCGATCTGATATTGCTGGATATCCGGATGCCAGGTATGGACGGTTATGAGGTTTGCAAGCGCCTCAAGGCGGAGCCACGGACACGTGATATTCCGGTGATCTTCATCAGTGCCCTGCAAGATGCTGAGGATAAACTGGCCGCCTTTCAGGCCGGCGGGGTCGATTACGTCAGCAAACCGTTCCAGATGGAAGAGGTGATCGCCCGGGTGCGGACCCATGTTCATCTTCACTGGATGCAGCGGCAACTGGAACAGCTGGTGGCGGAGCGCACGGAAGAGTTGCGCGTTGCCTATGCTTCCCTGCAGGAACGGGAGAGAAAACAGCGGGAAAGCCTGTTGCAGATCATCGGCGTTATCTCCCTGACGGTAGAGAAACGTGATCCCTATACGGCGGGACATCAAAAACGGGTGGCACTCCTCGCCGCGACGATCGCCACGGAACTCGGTCTGGAGGAGGATTGCATCGAGGGCATTCGACTCGGCGCCTTGATACACGATATCGGCAAGATCGCTATCCCGGTGGAGATCCTGACCAAGCCCGGAAAGCTCAGCGACTCTGAGATGGAGTTGATATTCATGCATAGTGAGGTAGGCCATGAGATCATCAGCGGCATCGACCTTCCCTGGCCGGTGGCCAAGATGATTCGCCAGCATCACGAGCGCCTGGACGGCAGCGGCTATCCCGACGGTTTGCAAGGAGACCAGATCTGCCGGGAAGCGAAGATCATGATGGTAGCGGATGTTGTCGAAGCGATAGCTTCGAATCGTCCCTACCGTCCGGCTCTCGGTATAGAGCCGGCACTAGACGAGATCCGCGCCGGGCGGGCCTGCCGTTTCGATGCGGATGCGGTTGACGCCTGCATACGGCTGTTCGAGCAGCAGGGTTTCTCGTTGGACTCGGTGGATGACCAGGAACATTCAGGAGCATAACCATGCCAGGAGAAGCGTTAAGAAACAGCACCGGATCGATTATTCTCCTTGCCATTGGAATGCTCTTTTCCATGGCGATCGCAGCGCAAACGGAAACGGGAAAAGAGGGGCTCGTTGCGGTGGTCCCGGAAAATTTCCCACCCCACTATCTGCTCGACCGCGACGGCCAACCGACCGGCTATGCCATCGATACCCTGAAGCGCCTGGCCGATTCGGCCGGCCTGCAAATTCGCTACCTGGTAAAACCGGATTGGGGCAGCACCATGGAGGCCCTGCGCAAGGGGGAGGCCGACCTGATCCCCAATCTCGGCATCACCGCTGATCGCCAGGTCCATTTCGATTTCACCGCACCACTGGAAACCTTTGCCCTCGGGCTGTTCGTGCGAAGCATCAATACGGATATCCACAGCATGGACGATCTTGCAGGCAAGACGGTGGCCGTGGTCAGACGCAATGCAGCGGTCAAATGGGTCAAGAACTACCCACAGGTAAAGGCACATATGTTCGAACAACAGGAGCAGGCGCTGTTCGCACTGTTGGCCGGTGAGGTGGAGGCCATGATCTATCCCATAACCGTCACCTGGAAGATGGCCGCCGCCATCGGTATCGACGCACGCATCCGCCAGGCCGGACTGCCGTTGCTGGAGATCAAACGGGCCATTGCCGTGGGCAAAGGCAATCGGGCTTTGCTGACACGTCTCGACCAGGCGGTGAGGCAATACACCTCCAGTGAACATTACCGGAAAACCTATACCCGCTGGCACGCAACCCCCATGCCGTTCTGGACCCTGCAACGGATGCTCAAATACGGTGCTGGAATTGGCGGCACTCTGTTGGTGCTGATCGTGTCCGTCATGTTGTGGTGGCGTTATCGCAGCATCCTGAAGCTGAACCAGAAACTGCAGGCCAGCCTCTCTGAGCATGAGCGTGACGAGGCTGAGCTACAAAGTCTCAAGGAGCAACTTGAGATAGCCAATCGAAGGTTGATACCAACAGGCCACCGGGCCGGCCATGCCGATATCGATTCAGAGCCGGGCAATCAAAAGGGGGGCGATGAGGATTAGAAGCTGCAGGCTATTCAACAACAAGACAGATGCTCAATCCCCGCCGCCTCAATTTTGTATAATATATATTCCCCCGGCTAAGGCTGGGGAATATATTGCATATGTAGGAAAAAAACCATCCAGAAGACACTGTAAGACTAGAGGTTATTGCACAGACGCGGTAGAGTTGTATTCAGGAATTTTGATCCTATGGCGCAGTAGCAGTAGATCAGCGCTTAGTAGGAACAGCCGGTTGCTCTTTTTGAATATGGAGGTTCTGTAGTCGATCAATGGATCGATAATGCATGGCTGAGAATAACAACAACTGTCAGCACAGAGAAAACTCCTCTCATGAATAATAAACCCTGGTATCGACGTCTGCACCTTCGACCGATTTTCCCCCTGCTGATGCTCACAGGCCTGTTTGTCTTCATCGTCTACAACCATGCCACCACTCAGGATAAGCTGCGTGCCAAGGTGGTGATGGAGTCTGACTGCGAAGAGCTGTTGATGAATCGGCTGAAAATCCAGAAAGACGGCTTCGATGGCTACTACATCCGTGCGGTGAAGCGAGGATGCAATATCTTTAGTAATCCACAGAAACATGCCGGTCGCTTCGTACGGGCAAATATCCGCTGCAAGGACTGCCACCTGGATCTGGGGATGCGCGCAGAGACCGCCCCCCTCGGCCAAGCCTGGGTACAATCGGACAAATATGATCCGGTAACCGGTATCATCCTCTCCTACGAGCTGCGCACCATGCAGTGTTTCATCAACTCCAGCAACGGATTCAAGCCTAATATTCTCGACAGTGTAATTCAGGATCTGAAGGTCTACGGACGCTATCTGGCGTTCAAGCAGGGACTGCGCGAAGGAGTGGAGTATCCGGGGCGGCGCTTTACCAAAGTCCCCCCCACTGGAGAGGGGGATGACTACCTGCGCGGTAAGGTTCAGTTTGAGAAGAAGTGCGCCATGTGCCACGGCAAGCAGGGATTTGGCGTAGCGGCGGATGACGGTAGTGTGTTGATTCCCTCCCTGGCCGGACCCGGATCCTGGAACACCGATTCGCGCATGTACAACGAGGCAATCACCCTGGCCGCCATCATCAAGACCACTATGCCAGCCCATGACCGCGGTACCTTGACGGACACCCAGGCACGGGACATAGCCGCTTATCTGGTCACGCTGCCCCGTCCCGCAGGTAACGGCAAGGGCGTAATAGCCGCAGCCAGGCAACAGATGATCATGCGAACCATGCCGCCGCTGTTTGGGCTGATCGAACAGTGGAAAGAGAAGGATAAAGCGCAGTGAAAAACGACATACTCCAGCGCGTCAAACCATCCCTGTTGCCTGGCTTGAATCTGGCCATCGTTGTCCTGCCACAAGCCATCGCCTTCTCCATTCTGGCGGGGGTACCGCCTCACTTTGGAATCTACTGCGCCATCTACGGCGTACTAATCACCTCAATGGTGAATCCCTCATCACGTTTCCATGGCGGCCCTAACTCCAGCATGTCCGTAGCCATGGGGGTGGCGTTACTGCCCTATGCCCCACAGTTTGGAAACGAGTATATGGGGTATGCCCTGTCACTGGCGGTGATGGTGGGAGTGGTGCAGCTATTGTTTGTAACACTGCGCCCCCTTTCACGGCTATTAGACTTCATGAGCGAAGCGGTGGTCTCCGGTATCATTTTCGGTATTGGCCTATTTCTGATCTTCAAATCTATCGCGCCCTTCGGCGGACTGCCGCTCAATACCCAAGTGCACTGGCCGCTCATCATCACCGGGCAGACCTTCTTGGCGGTATCAGAGTATGGCAATAGCTTTGCCATCGAAGTGGGTTTTGTCACACTGTTGGCCGCCATAATTACCCGCTCCATCCCGATTTTGCGAGGATGGTATCTGATTGCTGGGCTTCTCGCCGGGACCCTCTATTCTGTCTATCTAAACCAGACCCACGGTGGTATATCCGTTACCCAGTTGGAGCAGGTGGGTAATCTGAACATGCGTATGCTATGGCCCTCGGTGCCTACCTTCTCACCCGAGGCATTGCCAGACTTGCTTTCCCTGATCCCCTCGGCAATCGCCATCGCCCTGCTGGGCATTTTTCAGACTGCCGCCATCATGCGTCAAATGCGACGCATCACGGGGAAAATGATCCACAACCGGCGGGCTGTTTTGGCCGATTCCATCGCCAATCTGGTGGCAGGGTTTATCTCCGCCTTGCCGAGTTGTGGTTCCTTCAACCGCGTTGCCCTGCTCCATGCCTTCGAGGCGCGCAGCTCTTTGGCGCCGGCCTTTTCAGCTCTCTTTCTTGGCATCTTGATCGTGCTTGCCAAGGACTTGATCGCTATCATTCCGATCTCCTCCATGGCTGCACTCATTATGTTAGTAGGGGCAAACATGCTACGGCTATCGGATGTGCGCCATCTCTTCAGGTCTCCCATAGAGGTGGTGGTGTTTCTGTCGGCGTTTGCCTCAGTGCATATCTTCGGATTGCTCAATGCTGCCCTGATCGGCGCCGCCTTTGCTTTTATCAATTGGGTTTGGCATAAAGCGCACCCCTACGTGAAGATAGACGGCAACCGGATATCTATCCTGGGCGACCTTTATTATGCGTCACTCGACTATGTGGAGCCAAAGATCTCTAGCATGGTGCACCGCTACTCAGAACTGGAGATTGACCTGACCCGCACCCATTACATTGATGCCGAAGCCAGCCGCTGGCTGTCAGAAATGGGAGAGGATAACGGCTGCCATATCCACTTCCGGCTCTATTCACGCCAGCGCCGGGTACTACACTGTTTGAGTTATATTGCTGGAGTAGGAGATGAACGTATAAAACTCCTGGCGACCTGAACCGTGGAGCATGGCATCCAGTATTAAGAATTCGCCGAACGTATCCGATTGTTGCGCAGCATCTGCGTAAACTCCTCAGCTGGCTGAGGTCTCGCAAACAGATAGCCTTGCAGCATGTCGCACCCATGGTTAACCAGAAACTGTTTCTGCTGCTCTGTCTCCACCCCTTCGGCTATCACCTTCATACCCAGGCCTTTGGCCATACCGAGAATGGTCAGTACAATGGATTCCGTAGCCGTGTCTTCGCCAATCTTGGAGACAAAGCCACGGTCAATTTTGAGGATGTTGGCACTAAGGCGCGTGAGATAGCTCAGTGAAGAGAAGCCGGTACCAAAATCATCAATAGCGATTTCTACCTTCTTTTCCTGAAACTGTTTGAACATCCGGATCGCCCTTTCCGGCTTTTCCATCAACGTGCTTTCCGTAAGCTCCAGTGACAACATAGCCGGATCGATACCGTACTTGTCCACTATGCTAAAAAAGTGGTTTGGGAAATCCGGATTGCGAAGCTGCCTGGCAGAGACGTTTATACCCACAGTTAGCGGTCCACCCAATTGCTGCCAATAATCCAGCTGGGAACACACCGCTTCCAATACCAGATCACCCACGTTACTGATCAGGCCGCTGCTCTCGGCAACACCGATAAAGTTATCCGGGATTATAGTCTCATCTTTGGCATGCCAGCGGATAAGCGCTTCGGCGCCAATGATATCACCGCTTTTAACATCAATAATCGGCTGAAAATAAGGTAACAGCTCATTATTTTGTATACCCTTCCGTAGGCTATTGGTCATGCGCATACGCTCAATGACTTCACGTTGCCTATCCGCGCTATAGAACGCATAGCCTCCCTTGTCCTGTTCTTTTGCCCGATGCACAGCCACATCAGCGGCGCGGATCATATCCGCTGCATTACTACTGGTCTCTTCACTGGTAACGATACCGACACTGGTGGTAAGAAAAAGTTGATTGCCGAGGACATCAAAGGGTTTCTGCATCAACACTAGAATCTGTTGAGCCAGATCGTCCGGTCGGCTTTTGTTCACACTACCGTCCACCAGCAAGGCAAACTCGTCACCGCCCAGCCGGGTGATCAGGACATCGTCAGGAAAATTACTGCGTAATCTATTTGCAACCATAGTCAGAACCAGGTCGCCGCTATCATGGCCCAGAGTGTCATTGATATCGCGAAAGTCATCCAGATCCAGAAGGAGCACAGATACGGGGTCACCCTGTTTTTTATTCTGCTCCAAAATAGCACCGAGGTGCTTACGAAATTCACCCCAGTTTTCCAGACCGGTCAGTTGGTCGGTTGACATCAAAGAGACCAAGCGCTGCTCGGACTGTTTCTTTTCCGTTATATCCCGAAAGGCAACAATAGCCCCAAACGCCTCTCCCTGTTTATCGGTCAGTGCAGAAACCGTAAACTCAACCGGCATTGAGTCCCCGGACTTGCAGTAAAAAGAGTAGTTATCCGAGTAAAATTCACCACCGTCTTTACAAACGGCGTAGATAGGCGACCGACTCCATATCTCAGAGTCCCCAGCCATCTCCGGCACCACTTGCCCAAGGGATACCAACTGCTTTTCAGTAAATCCGAGTTGGGATATTGCGGCAGGATTGGCGAAACCAATCCTTCCTTCTTGGTCTATGCAAAAAGTGCCCTCCTTAACAACGGAGAGGATCGCCGCAAGCTGCTGGTAATTTTGTTCCAGGCTCTTGGCCAGTTGACGCAAAGCTATATGAGTTTGGGTACGGGCCAGCACCTCTTCACGCTGAACCGGCTTACCGATGTAATCCACACCGCCAACCTCAAAACCCTTTTTTAGATCACTGATATCTGTCTTTGCGGTAATAAAAATAACCGGAATATCCCGATAATCAGGATTCCCTTTCAGCCAAGCGCAGGTCTCATAGCCATCGATCCCCGGCATCATGACATCCAGCAGGATCAGGTCCGGCTGCAACAGCGGTATCACTCGTAACGCAGACTCCCCGGAGGTGGCAACGCCGATATCGTACTCCAACGGCTCCAGAATCCCGACCAGAAGATCCAGGTTTTCCGGATTGTCATCCACCACAAGCACCCGCGGCGGCTGGACAGTATTACTCATACGCCACCTCATGCAATACTTTTATAACTCCTTTCATATCATATCTGGAGATTGTTTTCTCCAACTGTTCCGCAAATAGCTGCTCATCATCCGAGCCGCTTTTCATTCGGACAACCTCAGCCTTTAGTGTGGTCAACATATGCATCTCGGCGGCCTGTTTCAGTTTCTCCCAGGTAGCCCGTGGGATGGAAATATTATCCACTGTCCCTGTGTCGATTTCGGTCGCCACCGGTTTAGAGTTCCGTTGAAACTTTACATCGAGATGTTTTTCCATCACGTTAAAAATGGTCTCCAAGCGGAAGGGCTTTGGAATATAATCGTCAAACCCCCTTTCAAGATAGCCCTGAACATCGAATTTACTGGTGGATACGTTGGAGGCGGATATAGCCACGCACACAAGCTCCTCTCCATAGCTCTCACGGAGCTGCTGTACTGCCTCATCCCCCCCC